>OGPJ01000003.1_pt1 | contig 180094 bp, 140 predicted proteins | sample 1552831 | NCBI WGS metagenome assembly OGPJ01 (sample SAMEA2579914, study PRJEB22360) | human gut metagenome | biome: human gut; feature: human-associated habitat; material: faeces | place: Denmark | collected 2008/2010
TTTCAGACTGAACACGGCTTATCAGCCCTTGATTTTCCATTCTTTCCAGCATCGTAGTAAGAGATGTTATCGCTAATCCGCATTTAGTCGAGAGTGACCTGATTGAGATACCATCCTCCTGCCACAGCACATAAAGAATACGCCCCTGGGCTCCATTAAACGCATCAATATTCTTTTCACTGAGAATCTTCTCGAAAATCCGGTCTCCAAGCTGTTTTATTTTGGTGACAAGAAATCCTCCATTCATTTCCATACAAAAGCTCCTATATAGTAGTTTATTAAAAACATACTATATAGGAGCTTTATTGTCAAGAGTTTATATGTCTTAATAGGTAAATTCCGTTTTTTTCAATTCTCCAAACTGGAAGTTGTTACTCAATCAAATTCCGTAATGAATAATCCATTTATTTTTGTCCAATGCCTTTTTTAACAGTTTTTTTAATTCGCACAATTCAGGAATATCAGCAATGCTATCAATAAACGCCTTTAATGAACAGGGCGGAACAAGTGTAACACCACAATATGCAAGCCCTTTGCCTTTAACAGAAAGTGTATGCCAATAGAAGTCAATGGATGAAAGTCTTTCAACAACACCTTCTAAATATTTATTATCAACAGAAATGCATTCGTATTTCCACGGTTCATATTCGTCATATCGCTCGCTCTGCCGAGGAGTATTCATCATAATTCCAAACTCATGTTTTGCCATATACCATCACTTCCGCAACTTCCGATTTGAAGGGCAGTCGCCCAATCACTTATTTACTCTATTATAACAAACCGCCCCGAAAAAGTCAATCGCTTGCGGGGCTGAATCCAGAAAGGAGTGTTCTTTATGAACAACAACCAGCTTGCGGAAGTCGCAAAGATCCTCGGTGTCTCCGAGGACAGCATTTCCGCTATGAACGATGAGATCAAAAACAGTATGACGGCAGTTTTTGAAACTGTTGCTATCAGAAATGACGAGGACAAAAAGATAGTCTTTGAAGCACTGGACGATCTGTGGCAGAAAGGCTCGGTATATATCGGGCTTGATGAGGTTGCAAAATCAACTGGCATTTTGCTTGTGACACTCCGCAGCCTTGATTACGATACGCAGCAGACTATCGTTTATGAGTACATGATGGACAGCTCGCAAACAGAGCGTTTCTATGACCTTGTGAACAAGGCACTTGCAGTTTCAGAGCTTGGCAATGTTGCAAAGCTGATCGGTGTTCCTGTGCGTGAGCTGAGGCCGCTCCCTCGCCGTATTCAGGAGAATATCTGCGGTGCGTACACAATGGAGTACGATGCCGACAGCACAAACACCGACCTGATCGACCACATCAGGGAGATGATCGCTCCGTGACAGATTTCCCTTACATCTGCGGTGAGGATATTTCCGCTATCAACAACAAGGAGTTTATCCGTATCGAAACGGATAAGGCGCAGGCTATCGTTATCGCCCTCGATAAAAGTGATATTCCTTATTCTGCCCGATTCAGAGATACCGAAATGGTGCTGACCTTTGACGGTAGCTATAGGGAACAGGTCGAAAGTATTATCACAAAGGCCATGTCGGGCGATTATGAAGCATTGCTCTGTGAGCTGCAAGTCTACGGAGTGCCGGACGGCTACTATCGGCTGTTGGGCGAGGTTGCGGAATTGATGAACACAACTATCGGAACATTGCAGGCTCGTCCCGATGAAATTCAGCTTGCACTTTGCAAAACATATACGGACTTTTGGCTCTGCGATGATGCCTCGATTCAGCGAGAGCTTGACCGTGTGATCTCTGTAAACGGCAGAACGGTGTCGGATATTCAGGAGCATGAAAAAATCAAGACTCAGAAGAAAGCTCCGACAGCACCCACACAGGATTCGGCTGAAAAAGTTCGCACATTTGCGGAGCTTTTCGAGAACTATCAGCGCCGAAATGCCAATGACTATTTTACAAGAGAAGCCCACAAACACTTAGCTGAGATCGCTCGGCGCAGACAGAGTACTGAACAGGAGCGTACCATTCAGACCGAAGAATTAGAAAGGAAGAATAGACCATGAAGAAGATCATTGTAATCGGAAGTGCCGTTGTTACAGCTGTGACCGCAGCGGTTATCATCATCGTGAAGCACACAAAGTGAGGTAGCCTATGCCAGTACAGGATAATGACGATAAGAGAACCGCCGACCAGCCTGCGGTCGATGCGGAAGAACTGAGAAGAAAACAGGCTCAGTCTCGGGAACAGCAGCAGGACGAAACCAGCGTTCAGAAGTCGGGAAAACTTCTTCCTCTGCTGAACGCAAAGGCAGAACATCATCAGAGCCGTATCGACTCTCTTGATGAAAAAATCGCCAATCAGACAGATAAGATCGACCGCAACAAAGCGAAGATCGAAGCTCTTTCCGCAAAGGCTGATAAGCTCGAAGATACCAACCGTATGCTGAAAGCTACGATCGGCAATTTGCCGGGTATCGGTGCTGTTATTGCCCTTAACGAGAAGCGTATTCAGGCTATCCGTGAGGAGAAGATTTCTGAGCGACAGCAGAAGATCGACCAGGGTTGGAAGAAGATCGACAAATTTACAGTAAAGCGTGACCGTATCGAACACAAGCTGAATCGTGTGATCGCTCTCAATGACACGATCAAGAGCTTTTCTATCGGCTTTAACAAGGAACGCCGTGAAGCTTTTGCCGATGCAATGACAAGGTTGAATGGTGCAACTGTTGATTGCCTGAGCGATAAAAAAGCAACACTTGAAGCGAAAAAGCAGAAAATCCTTGATACTTACAATGATCCTGCAACAAGTGTTGTTGACAAATATAATCTCTCCGAACAGCTCAAAGATGTGAATGAGCGTATTTCAGCACTTGATGATAAGATCATGAAACTTGCCCGTCCTGAAACACACTATGAGGAGCAGGTCAATGATCAGCTCGATGCTTCTATGAAGCTGACCGGAGATAAGCTCGGTGAAATGGTTCAGAAAGGCAATATTGATATGCCGACACTTGCTGAGAGTGCTGTTCAGGCGGCACAGAAGGTCGAAACGCTTGACCGTACTAAGGTCGCTGAACTTGCAGATCAGTTGAATATTCAACCCCTTGCCAATGTGGAGATGCAGCTTGAAGATGATTACAACATGATCGACGGTATCATCAACAACGGCTCTAAGGAGGACATTGACAAGGCAAAGGCAGAGCTTGCGGAAGGTATCAAGTCTATGGAGAGCCTTGCAGAAAATCCATTTGTTCCGCAGGAAATGAGAGATAATGCAGTTGAGGAGCTTGCAAAAATGAAAAGTCAGCTTGAGCTTCTCAATATGCACGATGAAGTCGAGGTAGATAGCTGGCTGTCGGATATGCTTGATAAAGGTGATGCTGTTTTGACTGATGACGGCGGTTTCAAGGTGAACCCTGATTATTACAAGGAATTGTCTCGAAATGACCGTCATGTGGAGACTATGACGGAAATTCAGGCTGTTGAGGTCATGTCGGCTCTTATATCGGCAGGCGTACAATTTTCCGCTGCTACGAAGGGTGAGGATAAGGTCGGAATTACCGTTTCAAAGAATGATGTGTCAACTCTGAATGATGTGATGTATGCTTCTATCGGAAAGATCGCACATACTGATGCCGCAAAGGAGAACGGCGGTAAGGGTGAAAAGGGCAAGTATGAGACCATCAACCCTGAATACTACGCTTCACTCGGCAAGGACGATAAGCACACCCGTGTTGAGTCGATCGACACGGCACGAAATATCGTGGCAGAACTGCAAAAGGCGAACATTCCGTATTCTGCGGTTGTCCGCAAGAATGATACGGTGGCGGTCACTGTTTCTAAGGCGAATGCCGAAGCCTACAAGCAGATCGAGAGTGCTGTCAAGGGCGAAAGAGCCGTGGAATATGTCAACCCCGACTATTTTAAGACACTCCCGAAGCAGGAGCGTTTCACCCAGCGTATGGGCGAGGGGCAGGCTCGGAAGAAGTCGGCAGAGCTGACAGCTAAGGGCGTGGAACATTCCGCTGTGTTCGGTGGCGAGAAGTCTGCGGTCACGGTCGCAAAAAAGGATTCCAAAAAAGCTTTCTTTTCCCGTGGCAAAATGCAGAGAGATGCCCAGCGTATCAGCGGCCGAGGTCAGCAGAAACCTCAGCAGACACCCAAAATGAGAAATGATCAGGGGCTGGAATAACAGATGAAAATTACTGATGAGCAGAAAGAAAGGGCGAACCTCGTCAATCTTCCTCAGTTCCTCATGGCTCACGGCTTTGATTTGAAGAAAGTCGGCAGGGAGTATGTGTGGAAGGATCACGATAGCCTGCACATCAAGGATAACGATCCGGGTGAGCGTGGCGCGTGGTTTCGTTTCAGCGAGGACAAGGGCGGCGATAATATCGGCTTACTCCGAGAATATATGGATATGTCCTTTCTTGATGCCGTCGAAGCTCTGACCGGAGAACACATTGACCGCACCTATACTCCGTCCCGCACATACGAATCGAAACCTGTTCAGCAAACTGCAAGAGAGCTTTCCCTTGCTGAAGCTGATAATTGCAGGCGTGTGTTTGCGTATCTGTGCAAGACCAGAGGGCTTGACTATGATATGCTTTCCGCACTTGTGAAGAAAGGCATTATCTCTCAGGAAGAAAAAACAGGCAATGTGCTTTTCAAGTACTATGACGATCAGGGCAAAGTCATCGGTGCGGAAAAGGTCGGTACATCAACGGAGCATAAATTCAAAGGCATTGCAACAGGCTCGGCTGGCGGTCACGGATTTGAGGTAGTACACGGCACTGGCGAAAAGGCCTTTTTCTTTGAGTCGGCAATAGATATGCTTTCCTATCTGCAAATGCACAGCAAAGAACTTGATAATTGCAGGCTTGTTTCCATGATGGGCGTGAAGCCGAGTATCGTCCTTGATACGATGCTTCGTCATAATATCGCTCCTGAGAATGTATTTTTATGCTCCGACAATGATACCGCAGGCAATGAATTTGCTCGGCGTTTGCAGGAACAGTATCCCGATATGAAACGTATCATCACGCCCGATACATATAAAAACTGGAACGATATGCTCAGGGATATTCCAAAACAGATAGAAGTAGAACAAGAGACTAAGACAAAGGAGGTTAACAGCGTGGCTGACATTATTACATACGGCAACAAAATGTGGAATAATGCGACAGACAACAGAGATAAGTCGCTGATATCAATGCAGCTTGCGGATTTTCAGCGTGTGCAGGAAATGCTTGAAAAATCGGGTATCAATTATTATGCCTACGAAATGAACAGTACTGTCCGTATGGCGGTGAATGATAAGGATACCGATTGGCTGAGAAAAATCTTTGGCAATATGAACGTTACAAAGTCCAACAGACTGTATTCTCCACCTGAGAAAAACATCATCGGCAATACAGAATATCGTTACATTCCGCAAAAGGAATATGTGACGGCTGACCGTGATCTTGTGCTGAAAATGGCTGATATTATGGCTCGGAGAGGTATGCAGTTTTCGGGCAGAATCTATCCGTCCGGTAAAGGAACGCTGACGGTAAGTCACGCTGACTTCGTTGCTGTCCGCAATATCAAGGACGAAGTGATCAGTATGCGTAAGCAGTTTGCAAGTCCTGATAAGGCACAGGAAGTCGGCAACCGTGATTACTGTGCAAACCGTGATACTCGCTATTATATGAGCAAGCTCACACCTGAGCAGTTCAAGAAAGTCAAGCCGTTTTTGGAGACAAGTGTGAGCTATCATGCAGTTTCCCGTGAAGGCAAGGTCGCATTTGCAGTCGATAAGGAGAACGCTCCTGCTTTTCATAGAGCATTGGAGAACGCTGTCCGTGAGGTCGGTATGCTCCGAAATATGGCTGACCTCGGTCTGACTATGGAGCAGAATGTGGCACTTTCTCCCGTGGTGCATCGTCTTGCGGTGGAAGATGTAAAGCTCAATCTCGCTGACTTTTTCGATAATCGATACGATGAAGCACAGTTCGGTGAAATGCTCTCTCTTGTTGATGCGTATCTGTCACAAGCTCCGGCTGAACGTTATGGCGAACACTCCAAACTGAATGATATGCTTGAAGCCAAGTCAAGTTTTGACCGCAGTATTGAGCTTTCTGACTTCTTTTCTCAGCACGATTTCTCCGATGAACAGAGGGCGGCTATTACTGCTATGTTTGTTGGTGATGTGACGAAAGGACAGATCGACAGCATTGACGAAACATTCACGGCGGAGGATATTCAGGCATATGATGAGATCCTGCACAATGCTTTGCAGGAGTCCGATGTTGCAGACTTTCTGACTGCTCACAAGCAGGCGGTCACTGACCGTGAGAACGCAAGCAAAGTTCCCACTGAGGAAGAAGTGCTGTTTCAACAGGCTGACCTTGCAAAATTCCTTGCGGAGCGTACTCTGTCAAGCGACGAATGGGAAGATATGGCGTATCCTCTGTTTAGTAGCGGTTATCTTGATAAACACAAGCCCAGCGACAAGGCGACTTTCGGATATAACCTGAGTGAGTCTGCACTCTATGACCTTGCCCAGCGTTTTCATGACGGTGAGGATATTCGCCGTGAGCTTGCGCTCGGACTGTTAGGGGGCGGCACAACCGCAGATATTGAGTTTATCTTTGAACAAGGTGAGATCTCAAACCGTACTTATAATTATGCTGAAAACCTCCGTCACGCTCTCCATACAGAAAAGACTGAGGACGGATATCATTGCAGTTTCAGCGGTATGGAGCGTTTTGTTTCTTTTGAGGAGATCGGACAGGCTTTCATTGACCGTATCCACGAGGAATTTGATGACTTGGCATATTGGGCTGTTCTGGATTATATCAAAGATGGTATTCCCGATATATCCGATGATACCGTAAAGGAACTTATCACTGCATTTGACGGTGCAGCACTCCACGGCTGGGAGAACGGCGACAATCAGCCTAAGCTCAACCGTATTAAGAAAGCCCTGTTTGATGTTCTCGGTGATGAGGAGCAGACAGAAAAGGCGTTTGCTTGCATTGCAAAGCACAAGTATAACGTAACCTTTGAGCCTGAACAGCCCGAAAAGCAGCCTGACAGCCTTACATTCCATTTCGGAAAGGGTGACGGTGATGAATGGGTCAGCGAAAGCGACATCGTTCACGATTTTGCTCTTGCACACCCTGATTGCAGTTTTGCCCTTGGAAATGCTGTCCTCGAATACCTCGATGAAAAACAGCATTCGGAACGTAATATCCCCGATCTGAAAGCTGGCTGGTATAAAAAAACAGACTTCACGATCACTGCTATCATAGGCGGTGAGGAGTTCAGCTATGAGGGCCGCTTTGATATTGGTGACGGAAAAGGTACGGGCGGTGGTTCGCTGATCGACCATATCCGTGCCCACAATGAGGGTATTCTCGGTTATACGCAGCACCCGTTCAATCAGCCGGAGTATCAGGAAAGAGCGAAGCACACACTTGATGTGTTTGTCCCTTTTCTTGAAGCCCATTCTGAGCTTACGGCTGAGGAACAGCGTATTTTCGATGATTTCAAGGAACAGCACCTGATTCGTGGTTATGATGATATTACTGTCGCTGAGGAAAAGCTCCAAACTCTGCAACAGATCGTAGACAAATTTTTCGGCACTGACTGCGAATCGGCGGAGACAGAGAACGGCACTTGGAAATTGGCTATCGCTGAGGGTGATAAGGTTGGAGAGCTTTTTTATGGCGGAGACCCCGTTTGCGGTATCTATAACCGTGGTGATAAAATGGAGATCGAGCCGTATCGTGAGTTGTCCACTTTTCCGAAGCTCCTGCAAACGGCGATGCTCGAACATAATCCTGATAAGCCTGTGGAGATCATGGACTTCCAGCGTACTTTTGAAACTCCGCTTGATAAGGCAAAATGGCTTATCAATGATTTTTGCGAAGCGGAATACCGTGAAGGTGCTGATTTTGATGATCTGCACAATGTCGGTCTTGCGTTTACCACGCTGACCGATGATGAGCTGCCCATTCAGGTGACGGCTGACCTTGTGGACTTCAAGATCACTCACGAATTTGACGGTGAAGTGTTCGATACGGAGCAGTTTGACAGCATTGAGGATATGATTGAAAACGGTCTGACAGAACTTGATTTTTCTGACCTTGTTTCTGTTCCCGATGAGGTTATAGACAGGCATACAAGCAAGGCCGAGCAGGCGGTAGAGCTTATGAGCGATGCTTCTGCGGTAGAGACTCCTGCCCAGGATACTGCGGACATTGATAAGCCTCTTTTTACCGATGAAACAGTCATTGACGAAATTCAACGAAATGAGCAAGATGATGTGCCGTTTTGGGAGAAGAACGATATTGAGGGCGAACAGCTTTCTTTATTTGGCGATGCCGAACCGCTGACTGCTTCAAAGTCTGTATCACAAAAGCCGAAGTCGGAATTTGCAAAAGGTCCGGTAGTTGACAGTGTTCAGGTCTATGAAGCTCTCGCAGCAGAAATTGACCGTGGTACAGGATTCGTTCACGGTAAGCTCCGTGTGCAGGACTTCTATGAGGAACAGCACCCGACTGTACAACAGTTGGCTGATTTTTTGAAAAAGGAGTACGGCACGGGCGGTCATAGCGGTGAGGGCAAGATCTCACTCGTTGACTACAATTCTCAGGGTATTACATTCAGCTTTGAAAATGGCGAGAAGTTCCGTCATTCGTGGTACAATGTCGCAACAATGACAGAATCACGGCTCAGGGACGACACCTACCTTTCTGCTGAACAGAAAGCTGAGAGGGCTGCACTCAAAGCAGAGCAACCTTCTGAGGAGCATACCTCACACAATACTGTGGAAGTTGGTGACCGATTTCGTCACAAGATTACTGGCAAGGTTTCTGAGGTTGTATCGCTGACAGGTGCGTTGCCGTTCTATACGGACGATTGCACTGTCTCAAGAGAAAGCGGCGGCTTTGCTATTACGGAGAATATCTCCTATGATAAGCTACTGAACAGCGGAATGTATGAGTATGTCGGCAGGACTGAACCCGAAAGAGAGCAGCCTGCACCTGTTGCTGATGTTACACCCGAAACAGAAAAGCCCGATATTCCCGATGTAAAGAACCTTTCTCAGCTCAAAAAGGCTATCAAGCCGGGAATGATGTTTGAGATTACAGACCACCTCCGTCCCGAAAGTATCGGAGAGTGCCGTATCGTGACAGGTATCAGCACCGTTGATTTTACTTCCCGTAAGCTCGATGAAAACGGAGAGCCTACGGGCAAAGATATTCACGTGGAGTTTGACCGTGCAAAGAACTGGACTTTTGACGGCGGCGAGCTGACTTCTCGGCTCGACAACGGCGATATGCTGATGAGCTTTCATTTCATTGACGGCTTGGAGCGTACCAAAGAGCCGGAGCGTGAGACTATTACAGCAGAGGTTGTCAGTTCTGATGAACCTGTTGCAGAAGAAAGCACCACGCCTGCACCAACTCCCGATAAGGGCGATAACTTCACGATCACCGATGATAACCTCGGTGACGGCGGTGCTAAGACAAAGTTCAGGGCGAATGTCGATGCGATCAAGACACTGAAAACGCTTGAAGCGGAAAAGCGTCCCGCAACGGCTGAGGAAAAAGAAATCTTGTCGAAATATGTAGGATGGGGTGCTTTGGCTAAGGCTTTTGATAAGAACGATGAGAAGTGGGTCACAGAGTATAAGGAGCTTTCCGAGTTGCTGACTCCGCAGGAATATGCTCAGGCACGTTCAACGGTAAATGATGCGTTTTACACTAGCCCGACAGTTATCGACGGAATTTTTGAAGCTCTCGGCAATTTTGGCTTTGACGGCGGCAACATATTAGAGCCAGCAATGGGTATTGGAAACTTTTTCGGACGTATGCCTGAAGCTATGCAAGCTAATTCTCAGCTCTACGGCGTAGAGATCGACTCGTTGTCGGGCAGAATCGCTCATGCACTCTATCCCGATGCAGATATTTCGATTCAGGGCTTTGAAAAGAACCATTTTCAAAATGGCAGCTTTGATGTGGCTGTCGGTAATGTTCCGTTCGGTGAGCTTGGTTTCCGTGAGGAGAACCCCATAAAAGTACACCCAAATATTATTTACTCCACATTCTGCGGAAGCAGAATGTTTCTTTTCTCCGTAAGCCCTTTGTCAAGGAACTTGTAAAAGATGTGAATCTGCCTGTCCTCGTCCTTGCTTTCGGGACGATCACCAATCACGATGTACTCGATAAGCTCCAAACAAGTCTCACGGGTAAGCTCCTGAATATCGACATACTTCTTGATATTTTCAATGTATCTGTCAATATCCTTTTCAGCCTGTTCAGCGGTTTCGCACTTTTCTTTCAGTACAGCGACTTTCTCTCTCAGCATCTTCTGCTCATCAAGATACTGATTCAGCATTTTCACGCAGAGTTCTTCGGGTACAGTACCGAGGAGCTTTTCTTCATAGGTCTTACTGATAAGCGTTTCGAGCTGTGCAAGCCTTTTCTCACCCTCATGGAGTTCCTTGCTGTTATGCTGGCTCTCCGCATCGGCAGTAGCCTGTCTGCGTTTTCTAACGGCTTCACGGAGTGCGTCCTCGTCCTCAACGGCAAGTCGTGCCTTTGCTCTAATATCGTCAACAACAATCTGTGAAATTACTCTTTCCAAAATGGAATGAGGAGTGCAGCCGTCCATTCCGCTTCTAACATAAGTACCACAGCGATAGCTGACAGTCTCATATGTTCCACGCTTCTTAGAGGTGTGCATGGTTCTGTTCATTTTCATCTTGTAACCGCAGTCTGGGCAGTACATAAATCCTGACAGCGGAAGAATCACGCCTTCTTTTGTTGTCTTGCCGATACTCACCGATGCGTCAACCTCTCTAACCTTGTCCCACAGCTCTCTTGAAATGATAGGTTCATGATTATTTTCAATCACTATCCATTCCGACCTGTCCTTGCGTATCTGCTTGTGATTTTTGTAGGATACCGTTGTCACTCTCTGCTGTGCGAGATTTCCGATATAAATCTCATTGTTAAGAATGCCACGCACCATACAATCATTCCACAGATGTGAAGTCACAAGGGGATTATCTTTGCCTTTAAGCTGATAACGATGATCCGAGGGAGTTGCGATGCCGTCCTTGTTAAGCTGTATAGCGATCTGCTTCGGACTTAACCCTCTTGCCCTCTGCTCAAATATACGTCTTACGATAACGGCGGCATCTTCATCAATCAAGGGCGTATGCTTTTCATCATCTGCCTTGATGTAACCATAAGAAGCTGAAGCCGCCAGATACTTGCCCTGCCGAGAATTTGCTGCCATGACACTGCGTACCTTCTTTGACGTGTTGGCGGCGTGCCATTCGTTGAATAAATTCATCACAGGCATAAGATCCATTGCCGAACTGTTTCTGTCAAGCGTGTCTACATTGTCGCTCAGGGCGATGAAGCGGATATTGAATGAAGGAAAAATGTAATCTATATACTGACCGACCTCGATATAATTTCTTCCGAAACGTGAAAGGTCTTTACAGAGGATAAGATTTATCTTTCCCGACTTTGCATCATCAAGAATCTGCTTGATACCTGGTCTATCGAAACTTGTTCCCGAATAGCCATCGTCCTCGCATATCTCGATAAGATTCCACCCCTCCTGCTTGCTGACATATTCCGTCAGCATCTTCTTCTGATTTTCAATCGAAAGGGATTCGCCCGCACGTTCGTCCTCCTGCGACAAACGCACATAGATCCCGACATTGTAAGTAGTTTGCTTTGCCATAATAACTCCTTTCCAATCAAAGCAAACCATATTCGATGATACAACTATTATAGCGCAGAAAACCGAATATGGCAAGTCTTTTTTCAAAACTTTTTAGTTCTTTTCGGTTTTCTGAAACGCTCTTTTGAAAGCAAGTTCATAAAGCACCTTATCAAGGTCTTTTTCACCCACGAAATGACTTGTCACAGCATAACGCTGACCGTCCACTTCGTACACGGCTTTGCTGGTCGGCTTATCTTTATATCTCTCATTCAGCTCAGCCAAAGTAAATCCTGTATCTTTTCTTGGCAAGTGTCTCCTTTCCGCCTGCGATTATCTATCTCTACACGCAATGGCTTTTTGTTGCAGGGGCGTTACGCCTGCACAGGTGCTGTACGGAACGGCAGAGCCGTCCCTTACACAGCAATCGTTTTGTTGTCGGAATATATGTTACTCCGAATAGGAATGATCTGTTTCTGAAAAGCTCATCTGCTTAGCGTACTTTTCGGAATAGCTTTCGTCCGAGCTGTTGTCAGCATCGGCAGAACTATCGTCAGCCAGCTCACCAATCTGCTCATAGGTCATACCGCTTGCTGTCAGCTTGCCGATCAGCGTATGCTCCGCAGTCACAGCATCGAGAAGTGCCTGTCCCTCCGCACCGCCGTAAAGCTGTGAGAGCTTATCGTAGGTGTAGAGCTTGCTATCAATGATGACCTTGCGCCTGCGCTCCTGCACAGCTTTGATAGACTTTTCGTAGCTGTCGAGCTTTGCCTGATTCTCCGCAAGAACAGCATCCGTAATGATAACAGCGGACTTCTCATCAACCTCGGTCTTAGCTTTCTTACTCATTCTCATCACCTCCCAATGTATTGGATTTAGGGATAATACCCTATGCTAATATTATAGCATTCTCGGACAGCAAAAGTCTATTCGCATTGCGCAAGAAGTTGAGTGCGCCATAAAACTTCTTCATTCGTGAAATTGTTATGGGGAATTTTGCAGAAAGCAGACCGAGCATTGCAAATCCGAGCCATATCACATTGACTGCATACTGCATAGGTCACCATTTCTGATTTATTCAATACGGAGAATTATTATCACGGAGCAACTATTTTTATAAAAATCATGCCCGTTTCCTGATTGAACGTGCTTGTATATATAGAGGGGGTTTTATCCGAGTGCCGCCGTGACCTATTCACATTCTGTATAGAAATATGCTGTTGAATTTAGGCACAAGGGAGAACCGTCATGAACAAAGTGTAAACTTTTCTGAAAAACAACGCCATTTTCTCAAAAACACCGGTAGAAAAGTGAAGGGCTTTGACGTTGTGACGATCACACGCACCCCTGCATATCATTTTCATCATAAAATTTTTCTGCGGTATACTTAACGAAGCGGTCAATAATTTGGTATTAACTTATGGGAGCATATTTCATAGGACTGCCGCCCAGACTGCGCAATAACTGCGCTGAGCCAGTTTACAATTTCAAGAGTGATGATATTGAGTGCATCACGCAGGAGCGTGAGCGAGTATGACCGCCGACCTAAGCGGCGGAGAGTTTAAGTCGCATAGCTCCAAATTCGCTGACGGAGCATCGAAAGCCTGAGTGATATGAAAATCCCACAGGCTGGAAAATAGCGCTACAGCGCAACAAAAATAACAAGCATTGTATTTTGCGCCGCACAGCGAGCGAAAATACCAAATGCTTGTTAGGGACACCCCAAGCCCCGAAACGACCGCACAGCGGTCAAGAAAATCGGCTAACGCCGAAATACAAACAAAGGAGACACCACTATGAAAACCGAGAAAAAGAAGCGTGGAAGACCGCCCAAACACAAGGCTATGGAGTTTGAGGGTATGACCTACGAGGGAGCAATCAATCACGCACTTGACAAAGAGGTCAGAGCCGACCTTGACAAGTGCCTTGCCGACAAGGACGAGAGCCAGCTTACCGACGATGAACGCAAGTACCTGAAACGCAAGAAGGAGAAGAAGTCCTACACCCTCAATGTTCGTTTCACCGAATCGGAAATGCAGGACATTCTTTCCAAGTGTGAGCAGTACGGTTACAAGAACAAGACCGAGTATATCCGTGATTGTGTTCGGGCGAGGGTTGATCTCACGCCCGACCGTTCCGAAATTGCCGAGTGTAACCGTCTGATGAAACGCATCGGAGCAAACATCAACCAGATACTTGTCCGACTTTACAGCACAGGTCACATCTATGCCGAGGATATTACCGAGATAAAGAAAGGGGTAAACGAAATTTGGCATACACTTCTATCCATACGATCAGGGCAACAGTCAGCGCAGCGATCGCTTACATCACAAGAGATGATAAGACCATCGACGGTTTATATGTCAACTCTTATGCTTGCCGAGCCGATAGCGCAGGAGCAAGCGAGGACTTCCGAGCCGTCCGAAACACAGGAACAGGACGCACCCAAATCCTTGCCTACCACATGATACAGAGCTTTGCCCCCGGTGAAGTCACGCCCGAACAAGCTATGCAGATCGGAGAGGAGCTGTGCGACCGTTATCTGAAAGGCGATTATCAGTATGTCATTGCTGTTCATCATGACAAGTCGCACCTGCATTGCCACATCATTTTCAACAACACAAATCTGTATAACGGTCTGAGCTTTACCACCGAGCATAATCAAGGCAGAAAGTCTGAAAGAGCGTGGGCAGAGTTGCGTGAGATTTCGGACGAGATATGTGCTGAACACGGTATATCTGTTATCTCCGAGCCTGAAAAGGGACATGGGGTATCTCACTTTGAGAGGAATATGCAGAAAGAGGGCAAGTCGTGGAAAGATAAGCTCCGTGTCAGGATTGCGGAGGTCATGCTTTACAGCCGTGACTTCAAGGATTTTCTTGAAAAATGTTCGGAGTGCAGTATCGAATATGTTTACAAGCCAAGCAATAAGGTCAAGCTGAAATTCCGTTTATCAGGTGACGGTCAACAGAAGTTTACAAGAGCCGACACCCTGGGCGCAGACTTCACCCCCGAACGCATAGCCGAGCAGATAGCGGAGATACAGGAAAAGCTGTCAGCGGCGAATGTCACTCCCGATATGCTTATCGAAGCGCCGAAGCCTGTTGTTCCAAAGACCGAGCCGAAGCCGACACAGACAGTCACCGCACCGACAAAGCCGAAACAATCTGCCGAGCCTGAAACTATCACCGAAACAAGTGAAACCGCAAAGAGAAAAGCTGCTGCGGAACAGGTGGAGAAGTTCTTTGCAGCCCGACGAGCAAGACGGCAGGCACAGCTTGATATGCTTAACGCAACTGCTATCAATCCGAAGCCTGAACCGTCTGCCCGGACACCACAGCCCACACCTACGGAGAGTAAAGCACCTGAAAAGAAAGAAGATCCGTGGAAAGCTATCAGAGGTATGGGCAGAGCAAACGAAATCATCGCAGACCTTGAAGCTGGTGGCGTTATGTCATTCAGCGAGCTGTCTGGATTCTTCTTCAATACACCTCACTCCGATGACCACACAACTGAGCGTGCCGATCTGAAAAAGAAGTTTACAGCTATCGACACGCTCATTGCAAAGATGAAGCACCGTGACGAGCTGGAGCCTGTTTACAAGGAGTATCAGGGCAAATCGGGCTGGTCGCAGAGCCGTTTCAAGAAGAAAAATGCCGCCACTATCGAGGACTACGAGCAGACGGTCAAGTACATCAAGGAGCATATCAAGAAGTATGCTGTTGACGGCAAACCGCCGACGATGCTTGACCTTTTGGAGAAGTCCAACAAGCTGAAATCGAAGTGGAACAGGCTTAATGTCGAGCATACCGCATTCCTCACCAAGCGTGAAACGGCGAAGAAGTACACCCGACAGGTGCGCCAGTACATCAACGAACAGCAGATGAAGCGTGAGCGTGAGAAAAGCCGTCAGAGGACACAGGCTAAACATAGAAATAAAAATACACTTGAATAAAGAAAGGAAACAACAACTATGAGCAAAATAGGTTATATCCGTGTTTCTACGGAGCATCAGGAAACAGCGAGACAGCAGGAGATCATGTGCAGTTATCAGGTTGACCGCATCTTCTCCGAGAAGCTGTCAGGAGCGAACACCGACCGCCCTCAGCTCAGGGCAATGCTTGACTATGTGCGTGAGGGTGACACCCTCTACATCGAGAGTATCAGCCGTCTGGGACGCTCCACAAAGGACTTGCTGAACATCATCGACACCCTCACAGACAAGGGAGTAACGCTCATCAGCCACAAGGAGAAAATTGACACCGACACTCCTGCGGGCAAATTTATGCTCACCGTGTTCGCTGCACTCTCACAGTTGGAGCGTGAGCAGCTCAAACAGCGACAGCGTGAGGGCATCGAGATCGCTAAGGCTCAGGGCAAGTACACCGGGCGAAAGCCTATCCCCACCGACTGGACGAGGTTCGGTCAGCTCTATGGGGAATGGAGAGCCAAGCACATCACGGGCAGGGACTTTATGCGGAGAATGAATATGTCAGCAAATACTTTCTACCGCCGTGTGCGTGAGTATGAACTCCGTCACGGCATCACCGAGCCGACCTCAGCTTGACCGTCAGGCGAACGGAAATGCCACACATCACTATCCGAGCCTGCGGAGCGGAATTCTAACCGCTGAAAAGAAAAAGCCCTCAGAAACGCTTACAAGAGCATTTCCGAGGGCTTGCGGTTATTCAGTTCCAATAGAGTTTGTGCCTGTTGTGGTGTGCCCCACAATGCCTATTCAGACTTGTGTGGAACGAAAAATATAGTATTTGGCAATAAAACAAGATAACAATAAATTTATAGTTTAGTTAACTACATAGACATTTCCCTTTATGGCGATTTCGTTTATTATGGCACTACGGTTCAAATCTTTTTGGGACAATAAAACAATACCTATAATATTAATATCAGATTGCTTAATAGTATCTTTACCTGTATTAATACCGTTTCTTATGTTTTCAAATTCGTCTTCCAAATAAGCGTGTTTATCATTTATTATATTAACAAACTTATCTAATGGTGAAATGAGCTTTTCGCCAGCATAGAACAACGGGATACCATACACTCCTCTTTCGTCATTTTGAGGATTTTGAATCGTTGGTAGTGTTGAATCAGAATCATTGTAAGTATCGACCCAAAGCCATGTCACTGTTCCGTATTCACTATATTCATCTATTACAGATGATATATCTGATGAATTGATTGCATTCTTGAATGATACATATATTTTGCCTTCGCCAAGGATTGTTGAAACATCATTATCTTCTTCTGGCGTGGGGAGAAAAAAACGTTGATATTGAGAAGAATCATTTTCTTTAATAAGACAATTAGGAAAGTCTGTATTTGCGTTTACTCCGCTTGTGCCTGTCAATAAGCCGATTTTTTCAAATATGAATTTCTGATCAAGACTCACTTTTAATCTGAATGTAAATTTGTTAGTGTATTCTGTTGTGCTAAAAGGATAACTAAGAATAGAGTATTGATATTCATTACTGCTCTTTTGCTTGATGTCAAGCTCATTTCCATTTGGACAGCTTATATAATAATAATCTTGTATATCTTTATTCATTTGAGTCATCATTTTATCTCTGTTGTGATACTTAGATAAAACAAAAGTGCCTGCCGTAACTAATAATGATATAATTATAATTATAATTGTTTTTTTCATTGCTTCAACCTCTACTTCAAGGCTGGACACCGCTTATAAGCTGTTCATTATAAAAAACAATTATTTTATCATTTGGCAATAGCTGTTCTGTTCCCATTGAATAATCATTCGATGTATCCCAATTAGACCAATCTGCTGCATTTAGTCTAAAATGGATTACAAACTGTTTATTAGGTTGAAGTTCAACATCGGTATTAAATTTGATTTTTGCATATGTATTTCCGTAATCGTCATTAACAAATTCACAAACCGAAGTATTACCTAAGTATTGATTATCTACAGCAAGCCAGTCGCAATGGTATTCAAGGTTTTCTTTATTGTCTGCATTAAATACATAATTTATAGTTATATCACTCATTTTTAAAGGCTTGTCAGAGTTGTTAGTTATAACTATATTGGGATTTATAGTATTTGAGTTACTAATACCTGCATTGCAAGATTCTACTGTTATTTCAGGTGATTTCTCATCATCTTGAATTACCCCTGGATTGATAGTTGGCGTAACAGTTGTATCTATTTCACCATCATTATCAAGATCAATGTTAATAAAAAATGAACCATCTGATAAATTTAAGAATAATACAGATCCACTATTCACAGAGATATTGGTATACAAATAGATGTTTCCATCAATATTGCACATAATATCAGTGTTTTGATCAGCAAGTGAATTGATTTTACAATCATAATTATCATCAGCAAATTGAGCCAGTAAAATCGGATTGCCAACTGATGTTAAAGGGTCAAATTTAAAATTATTCCCTTCATGAACCTCTGAATTTGTGTAATAATATGAACAGGTTTCGTTTGAAAAGAATAAATCAAAATAACCTGAAATAGCAAGCTTATTTGAAAGTGTCTTGGTTTCTTCTATGGCATTAGATGTAAGATTGTTATTTGCCATTTTTGTTCTCATGGGCAGCTTCATAAATGATTTTGTATCTTTTATGTTTTTTAATATCTCATCTATGCATTCCTGACTCTGTATTAACCCCATATGATCTTGATCAAAGATTTTTATATCCAAAAGATCGTGATTAAAATTCATTGTTGCACTTTCAATTGGAACTACACTATCGCCAATACCATATTCTGGAACGAATTGCAATCCTCTATCGCCAGGACAATGTTGAATAGTTGAAATGGTATTTCTATTACTTCCTACTAATGCTATTCTTTTCAGATTATTAGTATTGTTTTGGGATATTTTTATGCGGCTATGGTTATATTTTCCATCTATCCAAAGATAATTATTATAATCATCAGAAATCAGCTCATCAAATTCGTCAAATGTAAAATACGTAAAATTGCCGTTATCTATAAAATAATCATACCAATGATCATAAGTTCGTTTATATGAATATATCCACTGCCAGTCATCTGTATAATCTTTATTTGGCAACAAATCATAACAACTGCCTAAATTCACCAAAACACTTGGAAGTTCAAATGAAGTAAATAATGATTCTGCTACCCCGAGTCCTCCTATGATATATGATAAATCACCAGTGCTTAAAACGCAAAGCATCGTTGGCGCACCCCAAAATGGTGTTCCGGCAGTTATTTGTTTAGAAATATTATCAGCACCATATTCCGAAATGTATTTTTCTGTAACAATACCACCCATACTATGTGCAACAAAAACTACCTCATTATAATCACTAATAAGATCATGAAGATTATTAGCCGTTATTTGCGCTCCCATTCTCCAATCATACGGGAAAAATAAGATATCATACTTATCAGAAATATCAGTATCATTATTTAGTGATTCAATTATTCCTTTATAAGTATCATCATATCCATAATTATTAACAGGATATAATTCAATATTACTATTACCGTAGTAATCGCATTTGAGCGACTGGAACGCATTGTGAATTTTTTTAACATCATCAAAGTTACTTGGCTGTTCAATCCAAGATCCCCATACACTTTCATCATTTGATGTTTTTGCAAGATCTATTCCCATTATTCCCGGTACTACTACAACGGCTCTTTTCAATTTAGGAATTGTTATGTTTTTGGTTATTCGCTTTACTTCTGTATCACCGGTCTTGGCAACTTTGTATGATAATTCAAAATCCAATTTTGCATTTATATCAGAATTATGTTTTGAATCTGTTGGAACTATAAATTTCAAAGGAATTGAATAGCTTTTACTTGGCTTTATTACCGAATAATTGTGTGTAAGTGAGGTTCCATACTTTGGTTCAAGGTTATCAGCAGTGATTTTTATCGATACATCTGTCGCATCGCCATCTCCAATATTATCCAAATATACATTTGCATTTATATCATCATAATTAAAATTGGAAATACTAACCTTATTATCAGCGTATACACTTAATGCTAACGGAGGAATTAAATTCTGTTCTAACTCACTCAATCCATAATAGGTAACAAATTCTCGTGTTTCACCACTGGTGAAAGTATCTTTGTTCCATGTGATGGATACTGCACTATCTCCATTAGATCGTCCTGGCTGAGTCACATAATCCCATAGCGTACTTGTTACATTTCCCCAATTAGTAAATTGTACTTTATCAGGTTTTCTGTCTCCCGATTTGTAGAATGTACCTTGTGCTACTACACCGGGATTAGTTGCGGAATCAAAGGCTTGCCATATTTGCGGAATATTAGAACCTGAATATACGGTTTCAGTTGTTACATCAGATCCGTTTACTCTGAATGGCGCAGCATCATTACCACCGAGCATAGTGTCCATCATAATTCTTATGCCCACTTGTTTGGCGTATTCTGTATCATTTTTGACGATATACTTAATCTTAACAACATCATCTCGTCCAGTCGCCGAATTCTCAATAATAGATAGTTCTTGTGTGACATCAACACCATCATAAGAAGCTTTGGAAACACTTTTAGAACCATCAGCATCATAAGTTACATTTGATGATGTAAACTCATTTATGCTTTCACCAACAACAATTGTTGTTTTTGATGTTCCTCCACCCGGATGACCGAAAAGCATCTTTTTATTATCATCAGTTGAACTGTTAGGGTTTCCTCCTATTGTACCAATAGTATAGTGACCATTACTTGCAGTGTTGAACTCAATGTAGTCATTTGCTATTAAAGTATTATTTTTGAGAATACTTTTAAGCATTCTATTTTGGGGAACACTTACAGCAGAACTTGCCAGATTTGATTTCCATTCTTGGTACTCTTCACCATTAGGATCTAACGTTGAGTAATATTGATATTCGTCAACATAATCATCGGCAAAAGCAGGTAAACTCGTAAGCATAGTTGTAGATAACGCAATACAGCTAAGACCTGCCACGATACGTTTCAAAATCTTATTCTTAACCATTTCATACCACCTTTCTACAACACACAGTTGCCAATTATTTCTTGTTTACATAGTTTCTCAGCTCTTCTGGCTCTACAGGTTGTGCGAACCAATGGAAGCAAGCACTCGGAACTGATGTGGTAGCTACCACCAGCGCAAGAGCCGCCAGTGCCGTAGAAGCCTTCTTTGCTATGCTCATCAGCTTTTTCATTACAAATCCCTCCTTTCAAACAGTTCAGATAAGTCAGGCTCTTTCGGTTGATAAAACGTAATACCGCAAACGCTGCCATTTGAGATATACAGCACCAGCCTTACAAGAGCAAGAATTACAATCGCCAAAATACTCCGTTTTTCTCTTTCCTTATCATCGTTTACTGTTATCACCCCGATTCAAAAAGTGACCGAGCAGTGCCATGATTGCTGACAGCAGCATTCCGCTTGATACATAAAGGCTTAGTTTTTGATATTGGAATACAAGCAGTGCAATCGTGACAACGGATAGGGTAACAGCTAAGATGCAGCTTCTTTTCCTTAGCTTGACACTCTTTTCCTCTGACATCGGTTTATTCGGATGCGGAACGGGAGCAATACATAGAATGATTGGTAATGCTATCATTATGAAACTGATGCTGAATATTGGCGTAATATGTCCGCTTACATTGCAAATGCCGTAAGAGAAAACCATCATCACCATGACAAGCGTGAACATACAACTAAGATGACTGTTAGCGTGAAACCCACCTACAAACTGTCTCAACCCCATAAATACGGCTATGAATACAACAACCGCAGGCAGCGTATGGGAAAACAGAGCAATCAGCAGGACGATAATGGTATTCAGCACATCAGAGATCAGCAGCTCCATTCCATATGCGTAGATCACCTCTTTGGATTCTTCCGTTATGTTCTGAACCACAAAAAAGTGTGCTATGCTTTTTGCAAGTTTTGAAATCATTTCTGAATCACTTCCTGCAAAAATCATAACACAAGTTGCAAATTTTTTCAATAGGTTTTGAGAAAAAAGGTCTCAAAGTGTCCCCAAATGTCGTCTTCTTGTCCCGAAATGCAAATAGTTAAATTTGTAAACAATTACGAACCATAATGTTCAGCTTAAAAATTCCGTCATCATAATCGAAACTTACTAACCCACCCAATCTATCAACGGAGGATTTGATACTGTTTATCCCTATGCCGTGAAGCCCTTGTTCTTTCTTTGTTGATGTTAAAACAGATGTATCTACCTTATCTGATGTATTTGTAATGACAATAAATAGCTTCTCTCGTTCTTCCATTAGGCTTATCCAAATATGCTTATGTGATACACCAGCTCTCTGGCAACCTTCTATTGCATTGTCAAGAGCGTTTCCGATGATACGGCACAACTCCAATTCGTCTGCCTTGATATTTGTTATGATATTGACCTTGCAAATAAACTCTATACCGTATGTCTGAGCAAGAGAACCCTTGATGTTCACAATAGAATCGACGGCATTATTACCAGTATAGCAGAGTCTGTTAGCAAGCCTTACAAATGAGCTTAGCTTGACAAGATATTCCTTAGCAGAATCAGTATCATTGTTTTCCAACATATCATTCAGAACTAAAAATTGATTTTCAATATCGTGTTTAAACTCTCGTACTTGCTTGTATGACAGGGTAAGCAGCTTATAGTTTTCCTGTTCCTGTTGCTTTATTGTTTCAAGGTATTTTAACTTTATCTTATCTTCAAAACTTTCAAAGAAATTAAACATAGCAAGGTTTATAAAGATAATTCCTGCAAGAGAAACGCCCAAAGAAACATAACTATAAGTGTTGCTGCCAACAAATCCATCAAGCATTGTTTGTAAAAGAAAAATACTTATGATTGGAATAACTATTATCAATATCCAATATTTTATCGGCAGTTCACGAATTTTTTTGTTTATTATGCGGTGCATCAATCCTATAAGCCATAAATAAATTATATTTGTGCCTACCATTCCGAGATAACGTCCTAAACCAGACTCTAAGAATTCATCTGGTGTTCCCATATTAGCAATGCAAAGTAATCCAATCACAATAGGTTCAGATATAGATATAATCAGTAAAAACAATATGTTCCAAAATATTTTATGACGGATTGAATCATCATAACAAATAAAGGACATGGAGCTAATAAGAATAATGGTTGTAATCAGATACACTAAAATATTATCTGTCAACAAAACTGTCGCTGACAGTATTACAGTAGAAAGAAGATACGACAGATAAAGAACTGCTTTATTAACTTTTGCCTTACTCAACAAGGAAAAGTATAAGAATACCAACATCATTTCAATTGCTACATTGACAATCTCAATGATATTTTCAATCAATACGGGCAACTCGATCATCTCCCTGTTGCATAGTTAAGATAGCGAGCAACTATCTCATCTTTATATGTTTTGCCTATGGGGATTTTTCTGCCGTTGCTTAGAATAATATCGTACTTGGTAATATTCTGTATATGGTCAAGATTTACAAGTATTCCACGGTTTATAATAGCGAAATTGTACTTTAACAACTCGCCACACACAGTTGAAAAATCGCCGCCGTACTCCAATTCACCATTAACTGTGAATAGTGATACCTTTCTTCTATGTCCCTCAAAGTAAAGAATATCTGTCAGCCTGAACTTGAATGACAGATTTTTATTATTGAAAGTGAAAGTTCTAAATCGCTGCTGGCACTCAGCAATGATAGAATTTAGCTGTTTGGTATATACATAGTCTGGCTGATTTTTCAATATATAGCGAAACGCTCCCACATCGTAGCCCTTAACGGCAAATTCGGCATAATTCGTCAGGAAAGAAATAATAACTGAACCATCTATCTGTCTGATTCTTTCAGCGGTCTGCAATCCGGTCAGATCGGGCATTTCAACATCGAGTATGATGACTTCATACATTCCCTTGACATAGAAACTCAATAAGTCTCTCCCGCTTGTAAATTCGTGTATTTCGCAGTCGGGGAGTTTCATTTCTCTTAATCTGTTATGAAGTTGTTTTAAGAATACAGGTTCATCATCAACGATAGCAATATTCATAGCAATCACCTCACAATTGGTCATGCTTTATGTATCAGTTATCATTATACCACATCGGAGAGATTATTTCAAGAGAAAAAATAGCTATGCCTCCATTAATAGTTTCGGAGACATAGCCTCATGTTGCGTTATTTTATATTCATCGAATATGGTCTATTGCCTGATTTAAGAGTGGGTGTACTTATAAGTGCTTCACAGATACCGTCTATGATACCACGAAACTGCATGACTATTTCTTTGCAGAAGCTCTCTCAAAGCTCAAAGACGGCGGTATCATGGCATTTGTGACCTCGGCAGGCACACTTGACAAGCGTGACGAGACTACAAGGCAAATGTTGGCTGACAAGGCTGACTTCATCGGTGCGATCAGACTTCCGGGCGGTAAGAATGGTGCTTTCAAGGACAATGCAGGCACGGAAGTCACTACGGACATTATCTTCCTGAAAAAGCACGAAGGCAAGTCACTTGCCGAAATGTCCGATATTCCCGATTGGGTACATATTGGTGAAACGGCTGACGGTCTGCCGATCAACAAATATTTTGAACAGCACCCTGATATGGTGCTTGGTACGGTTGTCGAGGGCAATAAGCTCTATGGCAGTGGTACAATGGTTGTTGCCGAGGACGGCTTTGACCTGAAATCGGCACTCCATGAAGCAGTCGGCAAACTCTCGACGGAGATCAGTCATGAGCGTGGCAGAGATGTATATGCAAAGACCGCTGACGGCGTTCAGGTACAGGTTCCGTCCAATCTGCGTAATTACAGCTTTTTTATGTCTGACGATCAGGTGTTCTTCAAGAAAAATAACGCTGCCTGCGAGTTCCGTTTCGATACGGGAACAGCACAGCACAAGCGTTTCAAGGCGTTTATTGAGCTTCGTGACCTCACCCGTGAGCTGATCGAAGCTATGGAGCTTGACAAGCCTGACAGCGTTATCAAGGATTTGCAGGCAAAGCTGAATGTGGCGTATGATGATTTCTACAAGAAGTACGGTATTATTCATTCTCAGACGAATAAGCGGTATTTCAGCGAAGATGTGTCATATAATCTTGTGGCAGGACTTGAAAAGAGCTATGATAAGACAAAACTCCTTGCAAAGTCCGATATTTTCACAAAGAGAACGATCGTACCGCCGAAAGCGGTCGATCATGTAGACACGGCACTTGAAGCACTCACGCTCTCCGTTGCGGAAAAGGCAAGGGTTGACTTTTCGTACATGAGTGGATTGACGAGTATGACGGAGGACGAACTGAAGCGTGACCTGACAGGGGCGATTTTCAAGATACCCCATACGGAGAACGGTTATCAGACGGCTTCGGAGTACCTTTCGGGCGATATTCGCAAGAAACTTCGTGAAGCTGAGGAGATCGCTGAGTACGATCCTGATTTCAATATCAACGTATCGGCACTGAAACAGGCTATGCCCGAACCGCTGAAAGCAGGAGATATTGATATTAAGCTCGGTGCAGCTTGGCTTGATCCGAAGTATTACGAACAGTTCATGTATGAGCTGTTGCAGACACCAGCGTATCAGCGGAGTGACAGTTCGTCTGCTCGGTGGAACAAGTCTGCTATTGTCGGCGTGGAGTATTCGGTTCACGCTAACTCTTTCCATGTCAGCAACAAGTCTTCCGACAGGTCGGTGCTTGCTACGCAGAAATACGGCTCTCACAAGATAAACGCTTATGACATCTTTGAACATTTGCTGAATCTGCAAGAGCCAAAGGTATATAAGACTATCGAGGTTCCGGACGGCTTGGACGATACAAAGGAAAAGCGTGTAGTGGATATAGATGCTACCCGTGTCGTACAGCGTAAAGCCGATGATATTCGCAAAGCTTTCAAGGCGTGGATATTCAAAGATCCGCAACGCCGTGAAGCTATCGTAGAGAAGTATAACGAACTTTTCAACAGTATCCGTCCCCGTGAGTTCGATGGCTCGGCTCTTTCCTTCCCGATGATGACTTCGGATATTAAGCTCCACGACCATCAAAAGAACGCAATCGCTCATGCGATGTTTGGCGGTAATACGCTGTTTGCACACTGCGTGGGTGCGGGCAAAACCTTTGAAATGATCGCAACGGCGATGGAAAGCAAGCGATTAGGTTTGTGTACTAAGAGCCTGTTTGCCGTGCCGAATCATCTGACGGAGCAGATCGGTGACGATTTTCAGAAGCTCTATCCGGGAGCAAATATTCTTGTTGCTACCAAAAAGGACTTTCAGAAAGCAAATCGTCAGCAGCTCTTTGCAAAAATCGCAACTGGAAACTATGATGCGGTTATCATAGGTCACTCTCAGCTCGGTAAAATCACTATTTCAAAGGAGAGACAGGTCATGACGATTCAGAGTCAGATTGACGATATTCTCCGTGGTATCGAGGAACTGAAAAAGAGCGAAGGCTCTAAGTTTCAGATCAAGGCTATGGAGCGTACTCGTAAGAGTCTGCAAAAGCAGCTTGATAAGCTCGAAAAGGCGAATCAGGACGATACGCTGACCTTTGAACAACTTGGTATAGATCGCTTGTTCGTCGATGAAGCCCATGAGTTTAAGAACCTATTTGTTGCCACAAAATTGCAGAATGTAGCCGGAATTTCCAATTCTGCTTCGCAAAAAGCACTTGATTTGTTCCTCAAATGCCGTTATCTCGATGAAAAGACAGGCGGCAAGGGCGTTATCTTTGCAACTGGCACACCTCTGAGCAATTCTATCACAGAGCTGCACACCATGATGCGTTACTTGGAGTATGACTTCCTCCGTGACCACGGCTTACAGCACTTCGACAACTGGGTTGCGGTCTTTGGCGACCAGAAAACCGATTGGGAGTTAAAGCCTGCGGGCAATGGCTTCAAGGAGCGTACCCGTATCGCCAATTATACAGGTCTGCCCGAACTGATGAGTATGTTTAAGCAGGTCGCTGACATTCGTACTGCGGATACGCTGAAACTTGATGTGCCTGACTGTGAATATCAGGTGGTTCAAGTCGAAGCCACTCCGTTCCAGCAGGAGCTTGTTCAAGAACTTGCTGACAGAGCTGATGCTATCAATGCAGGCAATGTTGATCCCACGATCGACAATATGCTCAAGATCACGTCGGACGGTAGGAAGCTTGGTCTTGATCCTCGTCTGATTGATTCGTCATTTGAAGATAACCCCGATACAAAGCTCAACCGCTGTGTAGAGAATGTTGCCCGTATCCACGCTGAAACGGCTGAGGACAGGCTCACGCAGATCATCTTCTGTGATTTGGGCGTTCCGCACAAGGCAACAGGAGAAGCAGAGGCCGAGGGCGAAGATGCCGACGATGCTAAAGATAAGAAATCTATTGCTGAGGTTGAATCATTGGAGGAAGAATGCGATTTTTGCGTTTATGACGATATTCGTGACAAGCTGATCGCAAGGGGTATCCCTGCGGAGGAAATTGCATACATTCACGATGCGAAAACTGAACAGCAGAAATCCGATCTTTTTGATAAAGTCCGTAATGGTGAGATTCGTGTTCTGCTCGGTTCTACGGCAAAAATGGGTACGGGTACTAACGTACAGAAACGGCTTATCGCAGTCCATGACCTCGATATTCCGTGGAGACCGGCTGATCTGGAACAGCGCGCCGGAAGAATTATCCGTCAAGGCAATGAAAACAAACAGGTGCAGATCTTCCGCTATGTTACCAAAGGCACATTTGATGCTTATTCCTATCAGACTTTGGAGAACAAGCAGAAATTTATCTCTCAGATCATGACGAGCAAAACTCCTGCGAGAAAGTGCGAAGATGTGGACCAGCAGGCACTCACTTATTCCGAAATCAAGGCTCTCTGCACAGGCGATGAGCGTATCAAAGAAAAGCTGATGCTTGAAAATGAAGTGAAGGAACTGAGGGTACTTGCTGCGGAACACCGCAACACGGTATTTGAAATGGAGGACAAGATTGCTCGTTTCCCTGAACAGGAACAGAAACTTACGGCTATTCTTGCTGATCTCCATACAGACCGTGAAGCACTCCGCAAGCTCCCAATCGATCCTGAACGCAAACTCCCCGTATTCAAGATCACTGTTGGTGAGACAGAATACAGCGACAGAAAAGAAGCGGCTAAGGCTCTTGAAGATGCTGTACTGGCTATAAAGTATGCCGATACGCCTGTTAAGGTAGGTTCGTTCCAGGGTTTTGACCTGACTGTTACGGTCAACAGTAACATGATGGGCGGCGGTATGTCGGCTTGCCTGAAAGGATCAGCTTCGCATACTACAAAGCTGATCGAGAGCTTCGCCCATAATCTGAACCGCCTTGAAGCTGCACTATACAACATTGACGGCAGAATTGAACGTACTCAGACTGACCTTGCAAAACTCAGGTTTGACCATGAAGAAGCTCAAAAGATCGTAGCAGAGCCGTTTCCTCAGCAGGAGGAGCTTGACAGCAAAGAGGAAAGGTTGAAAGTCCTGACCGATGAATTGAATCAGGCGGCTATTGAAGCCAAGAAGAACACTCCAAAGCGTGAAAAGACTTGCTACTTTGAGAGGGCAAAGATGAAGCGTGATGCGGCAAGGCTCGCCAAGAAGCCGAGAACTCCGAAGGACAAGGCTAAGGGCAGGAGCAAGAAGCAAGGAATTGAATAAGCAACTTTGAACCCAGTGGATTCAAAGTGAAAGCATTTCAAGAGGGCTTTGTAAGGTGTACAAAGTCCTCTATATTTTTTTAATACTAAACCAATGTATCAACAATTAAATCATAACAACTCAAAGCCTGTACGACTTAACAGATTTTACAAAAATCACGCTTATTTATCTTGATTTTTTTCTGAAAATGTGGTACAATAAATTATGTCTAATATTAGGTCGTATTGCTATTTAAATAAGTTTCTTCTTATCCTATATATAGCAATACTCCATGCCCACTTACGGCACTAAATTTATTTAAAAATCAAAAATGAGGGAAAACTATGTCAGTATCAACTGAACAGCACAGATACAATTTTATAGATTTATTTGCTGGTGCCGGAGGCTTATCAGAAGGATTTGTTCAGGCTGGTTTTAAACCAATAGCACACGTTGAAATGAATGAATTTGCTGCAAAAACACTTGAAACAAGAAGTGCATACTATTACCTTAAAGATACTGATAATCTTGGTATATATACAAAATACCTAACAGGTAAGATTACTCGTGAACAATTCATGGAACATATACCAGCTTCAATTACCAAAACTATTATTCATGAAACAATGTCAGATAAGACCTTACCTGGTATTTTTAAAACTATTGACGGAATAATGAAAATAAAAGGCATTAGTTCTGTAGATGTAGTTATCGGAGGACCGCCTTGTCAGGCTTATTCTCTTGTTGGAAGAGCACAAAGCAGTCATATGGACACTCCTATGTCAGAAGATCCTCGTAATTTGTTATATAAGCTCTACGGGCGTTTTTTAAAGAAATACCAGCCTAAAATGTTTGTTTTCGAGAATGTAATGGGTATTATTTCAGCTAATGGTGGTTCTACTTGGAAGAACATTCAGAAGTACCTGAAACGTATTGGTTATGAACTTGAATGCAGAGAACAGCACGCAAGCTATTTCGGTGTTCTTCAGAACAGACGCAGAATGATAATCGTTGGCTGGCTAAAAAACAGTGGCTTAAAATATCCTGATTTTATTGAAATCAAAACAAATTCCGTAGTAAACGACCTGTTTAAAGATCTTCCCAAACTATTGCCAGGTGAAAGTGCGGATAAGTATTCTAAATGCAAAGCGAGTAACTACGTTATTGAATCAGGTATCAGAACCTCAAGTGACGTTTTGACTTTGCATTCAAGTAGAAAGAATAATGAACGTGACATAAGTATATATCGCAGAGCTATAGAATTATGGAACGATGGACATAAAAGATTAAACTACAATGACTTGCCTGAAGAATTGAAAACCCATAAAAACAGGCATTCGTTCACAGATAGATTTAAGGTGGTCGAAGGTGATGAAGCATATTGCCACACGATTTTAGCACACTTATCTAAAGATGGACATTATTTTATTCATCCGGATATAAACCAGCACAGATCTATAACTGTTAGAGAAGCGGCAAGAATCCAATCCTTCCCTGACAGTTACTTCTTTGAAGGATCGCGCACTGCTCAATACATTCAAATCGGTAACGCAGTTCCACCTATCATGGCAAAAGGGATAGCCATGGGGATTTTCAAAGAGCTATATGAGGGTGATAACAGTGAAACACAACCTACTGCTTGAACAGTATAGTAAATACAAGAAGATGGAGTTGGAAGAATCACCATTTCATTTTCTTTTAAAAGCAAATATAGAGCTTAATCCACATCAGATAAATGCGTTCTGTGCAGCAATACAGGCTTTAAAAACAGGCGGAATAGTTTTGGCTGATGAAGTCGGATTAGGAAAAACGATTGAGGCAGGTCTTGTCCTGAAGTATGTTATTGATTCAGGAAGTAATCATATTCTTATTTCATTACCTGCATCGTTAAGAAAACAATGGGAAATCGAACTACTCGAAAAATTCGACTTGAAATCGTATATCCTTGATAAACAGACTGTGGAAAAGGATTATTATGAATGGTCTGCTCGCCTCTCAGACAGTAAAAAGCTGACTATAATAATCACTTCTTATGCATATTCATCAAAGCTAATGAAAGCCTTTCCAAAAGCAAAATGGGATTTTATTATCATAGATGAAGCTCATAATCTTAGAAACGTCTTCCATAGAACAAAACGTGCTAAGAATCTTTACGAGATGTCAAAAGGAATTCCTAAGATTTTGCTAACAGCTACACCACTTCAGAATTCATTGACTGATCTTCATGGATTAATATCTTTCATAGATCCTCGAATCTTTGGCAACGAAAAAGTGTTTGTAAAACGATACATAAATGATCAGGACTATGCAGAATTAAAACACGAACTTCTCCCTGTTTTGTATCGAACACTCAGAAAAGATGTTGCTAAGTACATGAATTTCAAGAAACGAATTTGTAAAACAGTTGACTTTACTCTGACAGTTGATGAAATCGAACTATATCAGAGAGTAAATGATTTCTTGAAAAGAGAGTTTCTTTATTCGATTCCGAATTCAAACCGAGGTCTTATTATCCTTGTTATACGTAAACTACTTGCATCGTCGAGTTTTGCTTTGATAGAAACATTTGAAGTGCTAAAACAAAGGCTTGAGAAGCTATATGAAGGAACTAAATCTGCTAATGCTCAGGAAGGCTTTGATTTGTTTTGGAGCTATGTAGAGGACGAGATTGACGAATCGGGATTTGATGAACCTGATGACGAAGATACTGTAATTCAAAAGCAATACATAAAGTCTGAAATAGATGAGATTGACGCTATAATTGCTGTCGCTAACAGAATAACAACAAATGCAAAGCTTCAAGCTCTGAAATCAGCTATCAGGATTGCTTTCGATTATCAACAGGAACACGGAATACAGCAGAAAGTTGTTGTTTTTACAGAATCAAAGCGCACTCAAAAATATGTTGCAAGTGAGCTGCGGAAAGAAGGCTATCAGGAAGAAGATATTGTCCTATTCAACGGTGATTTTGATGATGCAATGTCAAAAGAGCTATACCGTGCTTGGCAGGTCAAGAACTTCGGCAAGGTCAATTACGGCAGAAGTGTGGAGTATAAGCACGCTATCGTTGATTATTTCAAAAGCAACGCAAAAATACTCATATGTACAGATGCAGGTTCAGAAGGTCTTAATCTTCAGTTCTGCAACGCTGTGATCAACTATGATTTGCCGTGGAATCCTATGAAAATAGAACAACGTATCGGTAGATGTCATCGTTATGGGCAGCAGAATGATGTTGTCGCTATCAACCTTTTAAACACACAGAACGCAGCAGATCAGAGAGTATATGAAATCCTTTCAAAGAAATTTGAGCTGTTTGAAGGTGTATTCGGTGCATCAGATATCGCTCTCGGAGTACTGGAATCAGGCGTAAGCTTTGAAAAAATGATTCTTGAGATCTATCAGTCATGTAATACCACGGCTGAGTTTAAGAAAGCATTTGATAAGCTTGACCGTAAGCTTAACGCAAAGCGCGACAAGAAAACCAAACAGCTTCGTTCATTACTGCTGACAGAGAGCAGTAACGCTAAAGAAGCATCACTTGGTAAAACAAAGGAAGAAATTGCTGATTACCTTCATGAAGTTGAATACTGGAGCGATTATACTGAAGCAAGAGCAGAAGGCGGATTGAGATACTTTGAAGTAGATAGTAAGCGTATGAATACGTTCTGTAAACATGGAACTCTATTCATCGGAGCATTCTGCAATTCAACATCGTTATTATTCCCCGTACTTTTTCTTTGTAACTCAAAAGGAACATATATAAACGTCAGCGAGCCTGAACTTATAGAAGCTATAGAAAAGATCAATGATTCTGATATCCATACTTTCTCTCCAAGTAAAGATGAATCAGAAGCATATAAACGTGTATATGATAAACTTTGCTCGGAGATGCTATTGAAATATCAACAACAAACCGCTCCGATTATCGAATACAACAAACGAAAAATCGAAAACTGGGAGCGTATACAGATGGATCAGCTTGTTGCTGATTATCAGGATATGCAAGCTGAAATCGAAGCTATACATGAGCAAGAGAAGGCATCTACTAATTTCTATGAGAAAATTGACATAAGAAAGAAAATCGCTGAAAAGAAAAAAGCACTTGAAAACTATCAAGCTGCTTTTCATAAAAAAGGCACAGAATTCAAAACAGAGGGTGATAAAGAGATTGCTGAGTTTAACAAGCAGTTCGATATCAATCCTGTTTTAGTCATCAATATCGTATTAAAGTTTTAGGAGAATTATTATGCAGAAAATCGGTAGACTTGAGCTCACCTGGACAGGCAAATATGAGGAAAAAGAACTTGAACCAAGAATTCTGATTGAAGATAAGTCTATGTCTTACGGAGATCCTGAAAGTGATAATATGCTTATTCATGGAGACAATTTATTGGCATTAAAAGCTTTAGAAAATGATTTCACTGGAAAGATTAGATGTATTTATATAGATCCACCTTATAATACAGGAAATGCATTTGATCATTTTGATGATGATGTAGAACATTCTATATGGCTAAACTTATTGTACAAAAGAATTAGAATCCTTTATTCACTTCTTTCAGAAAATGGTACTCTATGGATAAGCATTGATAGTACCGAGGGACATTATCTTAAAGTCATGTGCGACGAAATATTTGGTAGACAGAATTTTGTTTCTGATATTACATACGAAAAGTCAAATGTAACTGGATTAGGTCAAGGTGGTGCTATTTTTAATACCGGTGAAAAAATACTTGTATATAAAAAGAATCTTCTTGAGCTAAACGAAGTTCTTTCATCAGAGAAACTTTCTAAAAAAACAATGCAAAGATATAGAAAATATATTAAGGATGAAGGAAAAAAAGAATTGGTCGAGGAGTTTATATCTGCATCCAATGGATTACCAGTACGTATTTACAAACACGAAGATTATGTTATAGGAGATATTTCTCTTAAACAATTCGAAAAGCGCGAAGATGAGATCCGTAGCCAATACTACGAATTCTTTGATACGATATTTCGTACATACGTGGTTCAACAAGAAAATGAATTTCAGAATTCTTTAATGTCAAAAATGGGAAAAAACACTTTGTATTCTGTTGAATACACTCCAAGTAGAGGAAGAAATTCTGGTAAACACACAACACTGTTTTATCATAACGGAGAACTTTGTGCTTGGTTAAAAGACACTGCTTATCTTGAAGGAAATGATGTTGTAAAAACGACAAAACTATCAAACGTATGGAAAAACGACGATATACCCAAAGCCGACTTAGGTAATGAAGGCGGCGTCGCATTTCCAAGATCCAAAAAGCCCGAAAAGCTTCTGGAAAGAATTATTTTATTAGCTACAAACGAAGGAGATTATGTATTGGATAGTTTCCTTGGTTCAGGTACAACCGCTGCTGTTGCACATAAAATGGGTAGAAAATATATTGGAATAGAGCTTGGTGATCATTGTTATTCTCATTGCAAGAAAAGATTAGATAGGGTTATAGACGGAATTGACACAGGCGGTGTGACTAAACAGTATAATTGGCAAGGAGGAGGGGGTTATCATTTTTATGAACTTGCTCCAAGTCTATTTGTAAAGAATGATAAACTTCCTATATATCAAATTAATCCTGATTATTCCTTTGAAATGCTCTGTGAAGCCATTTGCAAGATTGAAGGTTTCAAGTACAAACCTGTTGATGTATTTCATGGTCATTCTTCTGAAAGAAGATTTATCCATGTAACTAAGGAATTTGTAAATGTGAGCTATCTTAAATCAATAGCTTCTCATCTTGATATTGGACAGTCACTGCTTGTCTACGGTCTAACAATTCAGTCGGATATGAATCTGCCTGATAATATCGAAGTGAAGAAAATACCAAAGGATCTGTTAGAAAAATGCGATTTTGAATGTGAGGTACAGTAATGTCTGATATAGTAAAAAGAATAAGCTATGCCATGAGTTTAAGAGCACCACAGGAAGAAGCACTCTCCTACCTCGATGCAATAAGCACTAAGTGCGAATACAAAAACGGCAATAAAGAAAAAATAGAAGAAGTTGCGTCTGAGAATTGCGAAAATCAGCGCAAGATCTGTTCAAAATTCGATTTTCCTTCGTTCTCCTATGCTATGGCAACTGGTATCGGAAAGACACGCCTTATGGGTGCAAGCATTTATTATCTCTATAAAACCAAGGGTTATAAGCATTTCTTCATTCTTGCTCCAGGTAGCACCATATATGATAAGCTCCGTAAAGAGACAAATCCTAATCACCCTAAGTATATCTTCAAGGGGCTTGAAGCAGAAATGGGCAAGCCAAAGGTTTACGACGGTGAAAACTATGATCGCTATCCCATAAGGTTTGAACAGATGACAATGTTCGTTGAAAACACTTTTGATATTCAGCTCTTTATTTTCAATATCGGAAAGATTTTCAATAGCAAAACTGATACAGAGTTCAATTTTCATAAGTTTAAGGAAACGCTCGGTGCATCATTTGCAGATGTACTCGCTCAGTTTGATGACCTTGTTATCTGTATGGACGAGGCACACCGTTATTATGCGCCTGCTTCAATGAAAGCTATCAATTATCTCAAGCCTATTCTCGGTCTTGAATTCACAGCTACACCAAAATCAACAACTAATATTATTTATGCCTATGACGTTGCAAGAGGAGCTACAGAAGGATATTTAAAGATTCCGGTTGTTATGGGACGATCAAATACCGCAGGATATAGCCAAGATGATATTGAAGAAATGAAGATCCGTGACGGTCTTACATTACACGAGAATCGTAAAGCTGTTCTTAGAGAGTATTGCAGCAACAATAGCCTTGATTATGTAAAACCGATTGTCCTCATAGCTTGTAAGGATACAGATCACGCTAAGAGAATTCGTGAAAAGATAGATAGTGATGATTTCCTAAAAGGTAAATACAAGGGCAAAGTCATTGAGGTTCATTCTAAGCAAACCGGAGAAGAATCAGAAGAAAACGTAAAGCTTCTGCTTTCAATCGAAAGTGCTACCAATCCTATTGAGATCGTTCTGCACGTATATAAGCTCAAAGAGGGTTGGGATGTAAACAACCTATTTACGATTATTCCGCTCAACGCTGCAAAGAGTGATATTCTCGCAATGCAAACTATCGGGCGTGGTCTGAGATTACCGTTCGGTGAACAAACCGGAGACGATAAGATAGACACTCTTGATATTGTAGCCCATGATCACTACAGAGAGTTAGTTGATGAGATAAAGAATAGCGATATTTTCCGTTATCACGACCTTGACACACAAACCTCTGAGCATACGGAATCCGTCGATGTAACTGCTTCTGCAAGTGATGATCAGCTTTCTTTGTTTGATGATGCTCTTGCAGCAGCTGGCGTTAAATCTTTTGCTGATATTAGCAATCCTAAAACACAGCATGAAATCTATGAAGAATACAAGAAGAATTTCATGGCTACACAGAGAAAAGCGAGAACGGAAGAAAACCATGTAGATGACGGACAGATGACATTGTTTGATCTTCAAAGTGATTCTTCAACTGAAAAACAAGCCACAGCTTCAGCAACTCCGGATATCCCAACAACTCCACCTAAAACTTCTAAGCAGAAGATGATGAGTGAAGAAGAATTCTCAAAGTCTCTCTCTGAATATTCATCTAAAGCTATTTCCGTTCCTAAAATACTTGTACAGACCACATCTGAAGTTCATTTCAAGCACTTTGATGTTAAGCGAACAATTACAGATTTTGAAATAGCAAAAGCCCAGATTGAGCGTTATGATGCTATAAACCAGCAGCTTCTTTCTGTTATTGATGCACAGATACTTGAAGTAAATGATGCGATGAACACTTTAGCTTGTATGTTACTTGACACTATCAGTGAGCTTTCATTTGATGATGCTGATTTTGTAATTGACGTTGTGGAACAGTATCTTTCACAGATAGACGGTTCTGAAGAAGAAAAGAGACAAATCGTGAGACGATATGCCTCGATGATAGTTAATGATATCCGTAAGCAGATTTACGATCATGTTGATAGAAAAACAGAAGATATTCATTTGATTCAGAAAGATCTTATCATTTTTAAGAAGTTCATAAAGAGTGTTAAACAAGATGGACAGGTTCATTTTGATAAGCCATTTACCGATAAGAGCAACATTAAGAAGTACCTGTTCACGGGTTACAAGAAAGCATATTATCCTTCAAACGCTTTTGACAGCGATTCTGAGCGATTATTCTCTATCATTCTTGAGGAAGATCCAGATGTAATACGTTGGATCAAGCCGCCGCTAAATCAGTTAGGTCTATTCTGGAAAGCAGGACAACAGTATAATCCTGATTTCCTCGTTGAAACAACCACGGGTAAGTTTATGGTTGAAGTAAAAGCCCTTAAAGATGTTACTTCCGATGAAGTAGTCGCAAAAGCAAAAGAGGGATTAAAGTGGTGTGAGTTTGCATCTACTGCTGATCCTGATCACAAAACATGGCATTATAGATTGGTTTCAGATGATAATATCATCGTTGGAAACACTTGTAAATATACACTTGGTACAGCTCATAAAATTAAGGAGGATTGAAAATGACTGATAGATTCAAGTATTCTAAGGTCAGGCAACACATAATTGACGATTTGCGAATGGATTTGATTGGTCCAGCTGATCCGTATGAGGTGCTTGATGAAAACCCTCGATTTGCCTACCTCGTTGGTATGCTTGATGTTCAGGGAGAAGATGATTCCAAAGAAAATGAACAAGAAATTGATTCTGATGTAAATTTTGAAGATGAAGAAGACTATACTGCTGGCGAAGAAGACGATAATGAGCCAATTATGTCTACTCGCTTTCAGTTACCATCTTCTATCGGTATAAGCTTCTATATTTCAAATGATACAGATCATATTTTGTTTGATGTGTCATGGGGAGATTATACTAAGTCCTCAGAAAAAATCATGGGAAAAGACGATAAAGAGCATAACAAAACCATTTATTATCGTCAGCCTATGTCAGAAACACTAACTATTGATTTTAATGACTTTGCTCGATCTAAAGATTATTCTTTAAAAATTGATTCAAACGTTCATGTTTACGTATCAAGAATCTCGCTTAAAGGAAATTACTCCCTTGTTACTGCTTATGTTATAAATAAAAGGCAAAACGCTGATAGCGCCGCCGAAAGGATAATGTATCAAGTTGAGATTAAAGCGTATTCAGAATCACAAAATCCCATATTCATAGCTGAACATATATGTAGAAGAATACTCGCTACTGATGAATTCTACTTTGAGCAACGTCCAATTTTAGGACGTGGACGTGGATGTGCGGCAGTATGGGATACTCCTGTAAACGGGAAATCAACCTATGTAAAGTCTTCATTCATTCCTGAATATGAGTTTCCTGGAGTTAGTGCAGCGTTAAAAGGTTTTGATAAAAAATACTTCTCAACATCGGATATGTCCGTAAAATCAAAGAAAACCGAAACTATCTCTAAACTTAATACGCTTGCAGATTCATATGAGAAGTGGATCAAAGAAACTCTTAGTACAAATAAACTGATGAATGATCCTCAATTCAAGGAAAAAATCGGCGATTTGGTAATTAACCGTTGCAATGAGGCACTATCACGTATTCGTGAGGGCATTACGTTAATTGATAGTGATGATATTACGTTTGAAGCATTTTGCTTTATGAACCGGGTAATATTCCTTCAGAATAGTATCAAACGCTTTTCAAAGAAGAATGGGGCTGGCATATCATGTAATTTTCTTGATTTTATTAATCCTAAAAATGAAGAAAACAATTTTGGATGGCGTCCGTTCCAGATAGCTTTCATTTTAATGAATCTTGCAGGTATTGTTGATCCTAAACATAAAGACAGAAATATTGTAGATCTTCTGTATTTCCCTACAGGCGGTGGTAAAACAGAAGCATATTTAGGTCTCATGGCTTTTGTTATTGCAAACAGAAGACTGAGAAAAGATGTTATGTCATTATTTGAACGTGATGGCGGAGTAACAGTTATCCTCAGATATACTCTTCGCCTCCTTACCACTCAACAGAGAGATCGTATAACCAAAATGGTTCTTGCCGCTGAAACTATAAGACGACAGAAACCGCAGTTATTTGGAAGCGAACCTATCAGCATCGGTTTTTGGGTAGGTGGAGGTGTAACTCCTAATAAATTTGAGGAATTCAATGATAATCCAGATAATCCTTACAAAGCAAAAAAAGCACGAAATCTTATTTATAAACAGTTACTTACTTGCCCATTCTGTGGAACACCTTTAAGAGAAGAAAACTTTGACATTGATATTCCAAAAAAATCTATTGAGATTCACTGCTCAAGCAGTAATTGCCAATTCTATAAGTATAAAGATGATAGGATTGCATTGCCTGTATTTTTGGTAGATGAAGAAATATACGCTAAATGCCCGACAATTATTCTTTCTACTGTAGATAAATTCGCAAACCTGCCTTGGGAAGTAAGAACGAACGCTTTGTTCGGACGAGTTGATCGTAAATGTAGCAGAGACGGATATGTAGCAATTGGTGAGGAGCATAAAAGACATAATAAGACTGCAACATTGCCGACTTCATCAATGTCTGAAGTCAAGCAGTTTTTGCCACCAGAGCTTATTATTCAAGACGAGCTTCACCTGATTACGGGGCCGCTTGGCACAGTTTACGGTGCATATGAAACTATAATTGAAGATATGTGCACATACAACGGCATAAAGCCTAAATATGTAGTCTCCACTGCAACAATAAAAAATGCAGAAGCACAGGCTAAGTGTTTATACGCAAGACAGCAAACAACTCAGTTTCCACCTAATGGTTTTGAGATTGGCGACAGTTTCTTTATTAAGGAAGTTCCGATTGAGGAAGATCCTTTCCGTAAATATGTAGGTATCTGTGCTCCGGGACAATCTGTAAAAACAGCGTTATTAAGAACGTATTCTATTATCCTACAGTCCGCACATAATTACTCACTTCAAGAAGAATACAAAGATGTGATTGATCCATATTATACATTGGTTGGATATTTTAATAGTATACGAGAGCTTGGTGGCGCTGTAAGACTTCTTCAAGACGATATTCCTAAACGAATCTACAGAATAAAAAATAAGTATAGTTTTGAAAGTTCCCGATACCTTAACCGCAACGTTGAAATTACGTCACGTATGGCATCATATAAAATACCTGAAAAGCTAAATCAGCTTGAAATGAATTATCATTCCAAGGATTGTCTCGATACCGCTATTGCCACTAATATGATAGCTGTTGGTATGGACGTTGACAGACTTGGATTAATGGTCGTAACAGGTCAACCGAAGCAGAATTCTGAATATATTCAAGCTACCAGCCGTATCGGAAGAGCATTCCCTGGCTTAGTAGTCACACTTTACAATGCATATCGTCCTCGTGACTTATCTCACTATGAAAACTTTACCGGTTATCATTCTCAGCTATACAGATTTGTCGAGGGTACTACAGCTACTCCTTTTTCTGCAAGAGCAAGAGATAGAGTTTTACACGCATTGATAATATCAGCTATAAGGTTATATTATCCTGAAATGGCTAAGAACGCAGATGCTGCTTTAATTTCTTCATTGAATGACGAACAGATTGCATCTGTAAAACAGCTTATAATTGAACGCCTTAACATTATTAAACCATCTGCAAAGAAAGATGCAGAAGATGAAATTGATCAGTTTATAGATTGGTGGAAACTTCAGGCCTCACAGCCAAAGCAGTTAAGATACTATGTTTTGGATACAACAAAATATAATAGACTAATGAATTCATATGATCAGCCTCATACTGAAAATGAAAAACCTACTTTGAGGTCTATGCGTGAAGTTGAAAGCACAGCAACAATGTTCTATTATACGGAGGAATAAAATGCCCAGATTTAATAACAATAAACTTGGAGAACTGCGTCCAAATCAAATTATAACCACTTTTGGTCCAGGGGCTATTGTAGACGCAGTTAAGGATTCAGTAACTATACTTGACCTTCCTTATTGGAAAGAAAAAGGTATGCGGATAGTTGATGGAAGGCTTGCTTCTTATTTGCGTGTTAATTGTTTTTATATGCCACGCACCAGCGATTCTGGCGACATTCCTGTTGTCACATTTCCATACTGGCACGTATGTTCAAATGTAAAATGTGGACATTTATTTGACGCCCGTAAAAACTTTGATTTAGAGAAGTACCTGAAATTTGGCGTTTCTTGCCCCAAATGTCATAGAACAGCATATCCTTCTCGTTTCATTACAATATGCGAAAACGGACATATGCATGACTTCCCATGGAAATGGTGGGTTCATCACGGAGATAAGAGTTGTAATGGCGACTTGAGAATGTATTCTATAGGTAATACTTCTACACTCGCAGATATGTGGGTTGAATGCTCTTGTGGCGATAAAAGGAACATGAGCGGAGCAACTCAGCGTGACAACTTTGAAGATTTAAAATGTCAAGGACGGCATCCGTTCCGTCCGTTGCATAAAGGCGATAACTGTAGAAAACCAGTTATACCTTCTCAGCGTGGTGCATCAAATGTTTACTTTGCCGTAACCAAAAGTGCTATTTCTATTCCGCCTTGGATCAATCCATTATATAATCTTATTGATGACCATCTCCATGATATTGAACTCGCAAAAGACTTATTAGGAGAAGATGAAGGCGTAAAGAAGATATATGAAAAGTATTTTTCTTTATATTCATTTGACGAGTATAAAGAAGCGCTATATCACCGTCTTAATAATATTAAGGAATTCACTGAAATTAAGCAGATGGAATATAACGCAATAACTCATCACGATGATCCAGCTTATGAATCCAATAAAAAACATTTTAAGGCAGAAGAAGATCCTCTCCCGCCTTACTTAAAAAAATACTTTCAAAGAATTATAAGAGTAACAAGATTAAGAGAAGTTAGGGTTCTTCTCGGTTTTACAAGAGTTGAAGCTCCTGATCCCGATGCTGACAATCAACCTAACATAGTTGATCTTTCTAAGGGGAATGCTCCAGAACGATGGCTTCCGGCAGCAGAAGTAAATGGAGAAGGTATTTTTATCGAGTTTAGTAAAGAGCAGATTGAAAAATGGATGAGTTCTGAAACTGTTAACGCCATCTCAAAAAAATATTCTGATTCATACAGAGATTTCTGTGAATCAAAGGGATGGACAATTTCAGTTATGCGTAATGCCGTTTATGTTCTCATGCATACGTTTGCTCATCTTATGATAAAGCAAATGTCTATGTCCTCGGGATATTCATCTTCTGCAATTCGTGAACGCATCTATTTCAATGATAAAATGTCAGGAATTCTGTTATATACAGGAAGTGCTGACAAGGAAGGTTCTCTCGGAGGATTAGTTGAATTGGGCTCAATAGATCAGATGACCAGTCTTATGAGAGATGCTTTCCAAGAAGCTCTTGTTTGTACAAACGATCCTGAATGTATGAATACTCTTCCTGCGGGTAGTAATTCTAACGGAGCCGCTTGTCATTCATGCTCTATGATTTCTGAAACAGCTTGTGAAAACGGAAATAGGATGCTTGATCGAGGTCTTGTAGTTCCAGTTGTAGGAAGAGAAGAATGCTCATATTTCAAAGAATTGGTGAATGAATTATGCCAGGTAGAGATATAAACAAAGAGATTCTTATCAATACGATAAAAAGTGACTACTCAAACGGCACTACAAAATCTGTTGAAATCCTTAAACGTAATTACCCGGAGCTTTCCCAACAGAAATGTGAGAGCATTATTGAATTGATAAACGAAGCAATTACATCAAATGAGGCGGATAAAGTATCAATTGTTGTCACAGCACCGCCTTCTTTTGCAATCAACGCAAGAACAACAATGAGCGTTGTTCAATCAATGATTAGTGGTGCAGAAAGGAATATCATAATTACAGGGTATTCTCTATCCTCATATTTCTCTGATTTGGTTGATATTATAATTGATAAGAGTCAACACGGAGTTTTCGTTAAGTTCTTCGTAAATGACATTGATAAGCAACAAGGTTTTGACAAACTTCTTCGTTATAAGGGTCGCTTCTTAAATATGTATAATTACAAACAGAGCGATGATAAAATGTCTGCATTGCACGCAAAAGTGTTATCTGTAGATGGCTATTCTACCTTGATAACATCTGCCAACTTATCCTATCATGGTCAGCAAGGTAATATTGAACTGGGCACAAAAATCGATTCCAAAACTGTTGCAAAACAGATTGATGACATTTTTACAAAGCTGATTTTTTCTAAAGTATTTGTTCAATTATAGCATATTAACTTTGTCCACACACGCTGGAGTCAAAGTGAAAAAGAGGGCTTCTGCACACAAAGCAAAAGCCCTCATGTTTTTATATGCTGTATTTATCGTCTTTTATTGATTATCAAACTTGAACGTTCAAACGGCTGTACATAAGTCTCATTATCAGCCAGATCATAACCAAGCGACTGAGCGAAAGTTACCTCCCGATCGGATGCTTTCTGTCCATCCGGCAGATTACGAATATAACCGCTTATATGCTTGATTTCCGTTTCGTATCGGTCATATCCTGCGATAGTGCGGATATGTTTGGTTCCCGTTGGAACTTTCAGCTTGCCGCCAATCGAAGTAAATGTTATCTCTGCTGTCGAATCGCTGAGATACTCGTTGTAGGACTCTGAGGTCGGTAGAATGCTTGCGTCCGATCCTACAAATGCATCATAGCACCATAGAATAGTGTTTTCATTATAGTTCCATAACAAAGTGGTCTGTTCTTCTGTATGCGTGAACATCGAAACGAACTGCTTTGTCTGTGTATTATAGAACCCCAAAGTTACACAAAAAGTAAAGGACGGCACAACAACCGTCCTTTTTACGTTATTTCTGTATCTCAATCACAAACTTTCCCTCGGAGTTGACCTTGAGCCGCAAGGTCTTGACGTACCGATTACAGAAGTTCTCCATTTCTTTCTTGGTAGCAGTGACTCTTGTATCTTCATAAATCTTCTGCGTGAGTTCCAGAGGGCTTTCCCCATAAATGGTGGGGAGGTGCTTTTCAAGCTCTGCAAAGAGAACAGCTCGCTTCATGTCCTCGGTGGCAGCGGAGCAGAAATCGTCAATGGCACAATAATAGATACCGTGCTGTGTGAGGGCATTTTTTATCGACGTTCCACACTTCTCATATTCGTACATAACAAGGAAGTGAGCTTTCGGCAGGCTCTCAATGAGTCCCCAAAAGTCGGAATCACTCGACACAATAATAAACGATGTTATCCCGTCACGGTAGAAGTTAGTGACAACACTCGCTGTCATTCGTAGATCAACCAGGGACTTTCTGTCGGTCACACGATCTATCTCAATATGTTCAACGGGTATCTGCGTGAATTTGGAGAGCCAGTCCCAGCCAGCGGTAGTGTTCGGATCGTCATAGAGCGTGATTTTCTCGATCTTGGCAAGTTCATCTTGATTTAAGCCTTTCAGAACACTATACAGCTTAAAGGGATTACTGTTCTCACAATCGACGGCAATTGCTGTTTTCTCAGAGCTGTCAATAAATTCATAAATATTATTTCGGGTTTCATCATCAGCGTCCTTATATTTCGTGAAGTCTGTGAAGCTGTCATTATGCTGACCGTAGATGATCTTCAGGAACTTGCGGTCGGAATAGACGATGCTCCCCACATCGGCAGGCTGCCAGTGAATATACATCTGAAACGGGTAATGTTCGATGTTCGCCATGTATTTGGTGAACTCCTGCTTCATGACACCGTTCTTGTTGTATTTCGGGACAAAGAACAAGTCTCGGATATACTCCCAATTCAGCCAGTCGTAGAACAAATGGGAACACTTATCAATGTTTTCGTTAATGAGTTTTGTGAGATCCTGCATATACTTGTCCGAACGGTAATTCGCTTGGATAATGGTGAATCCCCATTTTTCAAGCTGCTTGATGTTATCGTGGTCATACCATTCGATGTTATACAGATTTTTGATCTGATACCGCATCAGATCATCGGTCTTTTTGAACTTCTGCATCAGTACGGTTCGCAGCTTACATAAATATCGTATCGTAGTGGCATCACGGTCGGCTCGGAGCTTTTCGATCAGCTCAGAACATTCTCCATAGCTCACGGTCAGTGCCGACATTCGGACACCGATCATATAGGCTATCGTGGTGACTACCTCTTTCGTGTCAACGGTCAAGTTTTATCCTCCTTTATCGCTTGTATTTTCAATATGTTTATCAATGACAGTCATTATTTCTTCAAGCCGACTTTCACCGATACCCTTAATGCGGCTCAGGTCGGCTCTCAGACTGTCATAATCAATGCTGTGCGTTTCTTCCTCGGCTTTCTCATAGCCCTGATTAAAGACATTTCTCACGAAATTCTCCATTTCAGCACGGTTCATTGATTTGATTCGCTTGTATAATGAACGGTTTACTAATTCTTTGTTTTCGTTACCCATTGCTCTCACCTCCGATCTGCTCTATACGACTATTATAGCATAATCGGCGGTATATTGCAACGAAAAGGGGCGTGAAAAAAGGGCTTGCGTATTGACCTTTTCGGGGCGGTTTGGTATAATAAGTATAAGTGGGATGTAATACTACTTCCTCGCTTAAATCGGAATTTGGGAGTGAGAGTATGGAAGTTAAAAAAGAAATATTGTTATTCTTTCTTTATCGCTTGTAATGATATGTACAGTTACGTTTTGTGCGAAATTCGTAAAATACATAGACATAACTGCACTTAAAGTTATTGTGCATATATTTCTCAACTTGTCTAATGGACTGATTGCATTGATTGCAATGAAATTAACAAATATGAAAATCAATATTGCACCAAAAAATAAACGTCAATATTTGATTGGTGCTGCGATAGCACTCGTTCTTAATGTTGTGATTGCCATTGTTCCTGCCTTTTGTGGCTTTTCGCTCATAGGAAATCATATGGATTTTTCGTGGACTGTTCTCACTTATGATTTTTTGTTTTATATGTTAATCATCGGGCCAGTGGAAGAATTTGTGTTTCGAGAATATTTACAAGATGCTTTCATGAATTTCTTTGAGAAGAACAAATGGCTTGCTGTTGTAATTGCATCTTTCTTGTTTGGACTTTGGCATATCATCAACGGAAGTATCATTCAAGTGATATTTACATTTGGCATAGGACTTGTATTTGGTTTTGCAAAATACAAAATTAAAGATTGCGGTTATATGGGTGTTGTTTTTGCACATGGATTATATGACTTCTTAAATACCGTTGTCAGAATGTTTATTGTTTGACAAATTCTGATTTATCTCAGTACCCGAATACACTCAAACACGGATAGACCGTCCTAAACAGACGGCTATCCGTTTCTTATTATTCCGCAAAAATGCCCCTCACTCGTCATTGTCCTGCTCCTCAGTGCTTTCTTCACCGTCGCTCGTTTCAAGAGTGATCGCGTGAGAATAGATCATGTGGTCATTCAGGCAGTCCAGGGAGCAGTAGCTCTGATTGGTGTCCTGATGCTTGTAATAGCTCTTGCCTGCGGGTATCTCCTTGTAACAATTCGCACAAAACATCATTTATCCCTCCAAAGATAGATCATTGTATCGTACACGGCTCTCTGCGCCTGCATACGAAGCAGATTGCCGATAGAGCCAACTGCATTGAGATTGCTCGATTCAACGGCAACCTGATAGTCACGGCTCGACTGCATAAGCAAGTCGGTCTGACGGTTTACTGCGTCTGTGACCTTTGTATCAAGATCGTCCAGATGCTTGTAAATCTCGCCCTTGTCAACGATCTCCTGCAAGAGATCGGGTCGCTTATCTTCAATGTGGTGCAGATAATACCTGATTTGATCGGTGTGGAACACATAACGCTCTGTTTTGCCCGTCTTAGGGCTGCGGTGACGAACCGTCTGTGTATCGGTATCGACTTCCCATACGGGAGCATCGTTTACTTTTTGTTTGCTTTGAAAAATCATAAGATCACTTCCGCTTTCTTGTAAAGTAGTAAGCTGCACCGCCAACTCCTGCGAGAGCTGCCACTCCTGCGATGATTGCAAGAGGATTTACGCCAGAATCGTCAGAATTGCCCTCAGAAACGTCTGACGGGCTAGAGGTGGTATCGTTACCCTCTGCGGAAGAACCGCCCTCAGAAGCCGTTTCCGTTCCGCCTGTGACCTCTCCGATCACTCTCGGACTATCAGCACCGTTATCGTTGATCTTGTAACCGCCTGCGATTTCGGATTCGTCTTCCTCTAAGGTGCTGAATGGTGGGAATGTGTCAACGGTATCACCATTTTTGTCTGTCATTTGCCACATACCGTTAAGCAGAGAAAAGCTGTAATGGTTGTCCTCGGTGCTGATCGTCCAGCCACCCTCATTATCGTCCTCAAAATCCCAATCTTCGATCAGACGACGGTAGTAGTCCTTGTATTCATATTGAAGCTCTCCGATTTCGGTCCAGTCATAATCTTCCGAACCATAGTTCTCGTCAAGCCACCTGTCAAGAAGATGATGCTTGTACGATGCTTCGGGAAAGTCAAGCCCATTATCGCCCTTGCCGTTCCACATATCCTCCCAAATCTCGGCTTCGATATCGTCACGGTCAAGGTTCTCGGCAGTCAAGCCGGAGCAGAGTGCAAGTGCGGTGCAGAATACCGTTGTAATGATCTTCTTCATATTATTCGTCCTCCATATTCTTAAAGTATAGTTCAAGTGCCTTTTCAATCGTTTCCGTGATCTCTTTCGGCTTCTCGCCGTTGCTGAAATACTTGGTATAAATGTCATGGCTGATCTTTACGCTTTTGGGCTTCACTTTCGGCTCGGTGTCCTCGCCATAAAGAATAGCGTGAACGGTATTACGATCGATGTTGCCCTCGCTGTCGGCAGAAGCACGTAGCATTTTGGCTGATTTCATGTCGATCTTGCAGTCCTCAGCACATTCAGCGACAACATCCTGCGTATCTTCCGAAAGGAAAGAAAGCTCCACACCCGCACGGATAGAAAGCTCTCCGCTGTCCACAAGGGCTTTCAGCTCATCAGTGAGCTTATTGATACGAATAAGCCTTACTACTGAGCCTTTGCTGACACCGTACTCATTTCCGATGCTCTCGCTCGTGTCTAACTTTGAACCCACTGGATTCAAAGTTGAGCTGTCGGGTTCGGCTGAGGGATTTTCAAGGCGTGCAAGCTCCCTGAGAATGTCATTTCGCTTGCCCTGAGAGAACATTTCGCTGTGTCTGAGTGCAACAGCGGCAGCCTGCTCCGAAATTTTGAGGTTTTCAAAGCCTCTCTGCATAACATTCGACTCAATGACATACATTTCTGCTTCGTCCTCGGTAAGTCCTGCCTTGATAATCGCCGGAACATTCGGCAGTCCTGCGAGTTTAGAAGCATTCCAGCGGTTGTGACCGATAAGAATTTCGTATCCGTCGCCGTCGGGTTGAACGATGATAGGTGACAGCACACCATTCTCTTTGATGCTGGCTACCATATCTTCAAGTCTCTCACCGGAGTACAGCTCAAACTTGTGGTTGTGGTATGGGTGAAGCTTGTTGCAAGGAATCTGCTGAACAGCGGTCTGCTGTGGTGTAGAGAGCATAGCACTCAGGTCAAACTGCGGTGTATTCATTGTTTCATCTTCCTTTCCATGTCCGCAAGCTGTTTGCGAAGCTTACGGTTCTCTACGTCAAGCTCTATGATACGGTTTTTCAGCTTTTTTGCCGTCACATCTGCACGGACGATCATATCCGCAAACCGCAGGAGCGTGTATCTGTATCTGCGTTGATTGTAATTGAAGGTGTAGCAGAGCTTTCCAGAGAGCCTGTCACGGCTCTCAGAAAGATTTGCGATTACTTCCTGTGAAGTTTCTGCTATGACTTTGCTGTGGTCTGAGCTGAAAAACTCGTCCAGCTCTCCGTCATCGTGAGGAGTGAAAAGCCACGGTGTCCTGTCGGTATCAAACGGCTTCATCATTCGTCCTCCTCGTCATCTTCATCGGTACAGCAGCTCAGTCCGTTCTGAAGCTGAATGAAGATGCAGGAGTATCGGTCATGCTCTGCACCGTCGCTATTCATCATCGCTTCAAGAAAATAAGCCTGAGCTTCTTCACGATCGTCCCACTCCTGCTTCTTGCCGTTGCAGACGGTAGTGACCTTGCGGTTCGGGTTCATTGCAAGTTCTGACATACTTAACATCTTGAAAGCACCTCCTGAGCCAATTCGTCGTATTCCTGACCTAACTTGTGACCTGTGAGACAAAGCGGTATGCCATTTTCAGAGCTTTTGGCAGCTTCAATAGACTTGCTGATGCTTGTCCTGAACAGCATTTCGCCGTACTTTTCGTTGAGGGTATCGATCGCCGTCCTGCTGACTTTCGTGCGGTCAACCATTGTCGGCAGTACTCCGATGAGGTCCAGCTTCGGGTTGGTGTTTGCCTTAACAAGCTGTGTGAGAGCTTCAAGGGACTGTAAGCCGTCCATACTGAATTTCTGTGTCTGCACGGGTATCAGCACTCTGTCCGCAGCGGTAAGAGCATTGATAAGGAGCGTTCCGAGAGACGGCAGGCAGTCGATCAGCACGAAGTCATAACCTTCGATCACATCTTCTGTGAGTATCCTGCGGAGAATATGCTCCTTAGAGATCATCGTGACCATAAGCGTTTCCGCATTTGCGAGGTTGATGTCGGAAGGAATGTAGTCCACTCCTGCGGTATCGCTGTGACGTATCGCATTCTGAGTGGCTTCAGCGTTCAAGGGCGTTCCTGCGTGGAATGACATGATAAGCTGTGTCATAGTCGGGTTGCCGTTCGGCTCGTATTTCAGGTACTCGGAGAGGTTTGCCTGCGGATCGAAATCCACAAGCAGAACCCTCTTTCCGTGGTTCAGAGCAAGACAAGCTCCGAGATTGTATGCGGTAGTGGATTTGCCAACTCCGCCTTTCTGATTGCTGATTGCGATGATAGTCGTTTCCATTTTCTTATCCTCCTGTGATTTCGGCTCAGAACAGCGGATCGTTCGGTGTTCCTGCGTAGGGGTTATCGTTGCCGTTGTCGGTCGGTGCGGTGTTCTCCTGCTTCTTTTTACCGCCTGAGAAATGGATCTCCTCGACCTTGACCTCGATAGAAGAATGCTTCTGACCGTCCTTTTCGTAGCGGTTGTTGTGGACTGAGCCGACAAGTGTCACCATATCGCCCTTGCCAAACCAATCGACGATCACACCGGCATTGCGGTTCCAGGCGGTGCAGGGAAAGAAGTCTGTCTCGGCAGTCTCCTCGCCCTTACGCTTCGGGCGGTCGCAGGCAATGGTGAACTTGCAGAGGCGATTCTCACCAACGGTCTTGATTTCAGGATCGGCAGTCATTCTGCCAGCGACTAAGAATTTGTTTAACATAGGATTTACCTTCCTTTCGTGTTTCTGTTGTGCTTTTATTATATATGACTTTACACCCAGTGTCAAATATAATTTTATGTTTTTCGGAATCTTTGTAGGAGTGCAGCAATCAGCACCCCATTTTTCCGTTTTTCCCAGTGTGATTTCTATAAATTTCGGATTATGCTTGACTTTGCACCCAACGTTTGATAGAATAGAGGAAAGACCAAAATTAAGGGGGATACTCTTGTTTAAGCATAAATGTGAGATGTGCGGTTTGGAGTTTGAAACGAACAACACCCGTGCAAAATACTGTATCTATTGCCGTGACAAAGCTCAAGTTGCCCGTAACCGTGCATACGCTGAGAAGAAGAAGTCCGGCAATGCCGTGAAGATCGGCAGCGAACAGGTTTGTCCGATATGCGGCAATACCTATACTGTGACCTCCGGTTCGCAGAAGTATTGTAAGGAGTGTACCGCCAATAAGAAGCGGAAGAAATCAGCTCCGAACACGGAATACCTCAAAGGGCATTACGATTATATCCGTGTCAACGTGCCAAAGGGAGAGCGTGAGAAGATCAAGGCTTATGCGAAATCTCAGGGCATGAGTGTGAATAAGCTCCTGCTCACGGCTTTGGAAGAATATCAAAAAGCTCACAAGCAGGAGGACTAAAATGGCAATTGATAATAGTGAAGTCATAGATGGAATAGCGTATGAGGGTAATAAACTGATTCTCCAAATCTATGACCATTTGGAGTTTGATGATGAAATAGTGCAAGACCATTTGTTTATGCTTCAGGATAAGCTGAATGCCTATATATGGTTTGTTGACAGTAAGCAGTATGAAGAAACTTATCCCGATGCAAAGCTGTCTGTTTTTGAAATACAGATCAAGTTCAAATACCAGCCGTCTGATTTCTGTATTCAGTACCTTAGTCATGTAAATGATAAGCTCAGTTCTATGAACATAAGCGTTGAATATGAAGTTACAGAATGAATATCACTCCAAATCCCCATTCTTTTTACGCTTTCGGTCTTGCTGCTGCTCATTGCGTTCCTGACGGAGAAATTCCTCAATGGTACGCTGTGCATCGGCAAGATCACGTGCCCGCTTATCCGCTTCACGAAACTGCAAATCTTTCTCTGAACGCTCTTGTATAAGGGCGTTTATTTTTTGCTCCAGATTCTCTACGGTGGGGATATGTCCCGATGGGTAAAGCTCCAACACCTGGGTGCGTATCTGTCCGTATTCGGTCAGCTCGGCACTGTTGTCCTTGCGGTACTTCTTCGCCTCACTTCCGCTGAGAGTTTTCAGCTCTTCACCGTACACTTTCAACTTGCGGTATTTCCGCAGAACTTTCAGCTTGACTTTCAGATCATCTATCTCGGTATTTATGGAATTCAGTTCGGAGAGAAGACTACGGCTATTGGCATATGCCGACATTGCCGCAGGACGAATCTGCTCAGGTTCTACACCATACTCGGAAATCACGTTCTTTGCGATACTGGCGAGCTTCATATTGCCACGGTCGATAGCGTCCTGCACGAGCTTGTTCGGTGGCTTCTTTGTGATAACTCTGACCTTTGTCCTCGGTGTGTAGATCATAACTCCGTGATACTGAGCGATGCGGTCTTTGATCTGCCGTGTTTCATAGTACCAGCCGAGTGTTTTGGCACGAGTCATCTTGGCTCTCGGATTGCGTTCTTTCTGCTCCGCAAGCATAAATTTCAGGTCGATCTTGTGGTCGGGATCGTACTCGACAAGCACACCGTACTCGGCACACTTTCTGAGAAAATCGTCAAAGTCCTCACTTGCTTTCACAACCTGATCTATCGTGTGTTTCAGCTTGGCTTTCCACGATAGTCCCTGACGGTTCATATCCCACTCCCAATGGCTCTTGCCCTTCGTTCTTTCGGGGTGGTCGATCACTGAAAGATGATGCCGTTTGCATACCTCATCTGATAAATCAATAAGTTTCTTCCACGCACGTTCCTTGACCTTGCCCTGATTCATATTGGTCTCGAAAGTTCTGCCGTTGGCACGGCTCACATTATTGAAGATAACGTGCAGATGTGTGTGGTCAGTATCGGTATGGACTGCAAGGAAGTATTGGTATTCGCCTTTGAGGAATTTCTCACAAAGTTCCTTGCCAACTTCCAAAGCTCTTTCAGGCGTGATCTCACCCGGCTTAAAGCTCTGAATAAAGTGCTGAGAGAGGACAGTATTCAAGCCTGTTCCGCCTGCACGGACTGCACTAAAATCTCTGCTTGCCTGTGCAGGATCAGAGCTGCACCCGTATGTGAAGATCAGTCTGCCGTCGTCTGTCTTTTCAGGATTGGCGATATAGGCTAACGCTTTAACCTCAGTAGTTTTGATTGCAAAGAGTTTAGTAGTTGCCAAATCTTATCCTGTCCCTCCTTGATGTTCACAATGTCCTCGGCATATACTTTGTTCGTGCTGTTCACTCTAACAGCTATCTGATTGATGTTGTTGGCAATACTACCGACAAGCCTGTAAATCTTATCAAACTTCTCCTCATCAAAATTGACGATATATCCCTCAAATATCATAGTCCTGATAAACTCGCTCCGTGACCTCAGACCGCTGTTGCGAAACTTTCGCTCGATCGCTTCGTATTCTGCTTCGGTGAGGCGTATCTGCATATACCGATTATGTGGTTCGATCTCTGCTATTTTTCTCATCTCCTTCGTTCGGGGTTCAAGGGGTGTCCCTCTTGCAAGCATTGTATCGAAACATTCAATTTCTGAGAAATTGTAATGCGGAGATACCGAGCTTGCTAGGTTTGAATCACGCCCTTCGTGCGTGACTTCAATTTGAGCCTTTGGCTCTGTAAAGTTTCCTCTCTCAGTTGGAGGAATTGGAGCTTTGCGACTTCGGCTGCAATACCCCCTCACTTATCTACCGCCATATTTGAAAAATCGGGAAAGAAATCTGCAAGAGTTCACAAAAAGTTTACGATTGAATTTGCTGGTGATACAGCATTCCGAATGTTGTGCCGCTTTTTTCCGAACTCGATTGATTCTCGTGCATAATTATGGTAAAATGTTAAGAGCAGGTTGTGTCCGTATCGCTGTCTGACAGAAGAAAAAATTCCATTTAGGACGATGCGTGAACGGGATAAGAAAAATACAAAAATCTCTATTCTGAAACGGAGTTCAGAACAGGGATTTTCAGCTTTTGCAGGAGGGAAAATAAAATGGATCATGAAAGAATTATATACATCTACGATTATCTGTCACGGTACACAGACGAGAACCACGATGTATCGATCAGCCAAATACAAGAACACCTCGCCAATGCCTGCAATCTGACTAGGGTGAAGAACGTAACGATTCGCCGTGATCTTGACAGGCTGACTGCTATGGGGAATCATATCGTAAAGCATAACCGTGAACATAACACGGCATACTACGCTTTGATCGACAAGGGTTTCTCAGGGGTGATAACGGTGTACTGGACGATGATAATTGATCACGCTCTGCACTGATCGCCTTGCGGATTTATTTGTGCTGATATAGAAGTTGAGTGTGTTATGCTGTAAACTCTCGGCATAAAGGGCGGTCTGAGCAGATCAGACCGTCCTTTTTCTTACGCCTAATGTGATAGGAAGATGAAATTTTGGTGAAAAGTTGCCGCACTATGGCTTTGCACGAAAGGTTAGTTTTCAATAGTGGGACAGAGGTTTGAATGAGTTAGGTGAAAATGTTGGATTGGTAGTGCATTATCAAAAAGTGCAGGAAAATGGGGCTTTTATAAAAATCGGGTGCTCCCGAACGGGAACGCCAAGAAGTTGCTTTTTATGCTGTAATAGTTCATAATAATAATATAAAACGCATTGGTGCGTTTCTCCAACGGTGAACCTTACTGCACAGGGGCTACTCGATCACTGTATGGAAACTGAACATCAAACAATCGAATGGACGAGTAATGTTTGATTGTCGGACGGGTATATTCCGAATGACAGGCTTACTATGTTCATTTGCTGATTTCCGTCCGACAGAAAGGACGGAACCAGTATGATGAATGATTTACATACTCCTCAGATTCTATTATTTAGCGAACAGGAGGAGCCGCAAAGCTACGAAATTTACGTTTACGGAACTGATGATCTTGTTGAGCAGCATAAGGACAGCTTCTGCTTAGCATTATGTCGGTATTTAGACGAGATCCATATAAGCCAGAAAACGCTGGCAAGGTTGACAGGGATTGCTCCCTCTACACTCTCACGGTATCTTTCGGGGAAAAGAAAGATGCAGTATGATTGCCTCTGTGCGATCTGTATCGCACTCAGACTTCACCCTTGCAGGCAGCGTTATTTGTTTTCGCTCCTGATGTATGCGTTGCCATGTTATCAGGATTTCAGAAAAGCAGATAAGAACATCATCATGGCGTATCTTGACGGCTGTGCGTTCAATAACCGTTATACGCTGACAGCCTGCAATGAACAGTTGAAGGCAATCCATGCCAAACCTCTTACACACCTGACCTCTGATAAGGAGGACAGTGTGTAATGGGAAGATTTATGTATATCCACTTTGGCGACGATGTTCCCCGTAACATTGAGAAAGAGTACAACAAGCTCTTGCGAAAAGAACGATACCTTGAGGAGCGGGATGCAGAAAACGGAATGATCTATCCCGATTTTGACGCTGTTCTTGCTGCAAATCCCGATCCTGCAAGTATCCCAATAAGCGAGGAAGAAGAGCAGGAGCAGATCAGGCAACGGAACAGGCATGACTATCTGCCTGATGCCTTAGAACTTTTGAAATCGGATTTTCCTGAAGGGTATGAGCTGATACGGGATTACTTTCTGAGAGAGGACAAGGTGACGATGTGGTATCTCGTTGAGAAATACGGCTTGTCCATTGACGTGGTGCGTTATCGAATCAAGATCGCAAAGCAGAAGCTCAAAGAGTATATTATCTTGCACGAAAATGAATGAATAAATATGTGCAGAACGCTGATTTTTTCTTTTTGGAGAAAGAAATATGGGAAAAACTTTCCCGATTTTGCAAAATCCTCGGTTGATATATAGAGGGGTTCATACCACTGATGTTTGATAAGGGTACGGATCACTTGCTGACATAACTATCCTCTGTGATAAGGGACGGTACGGTTTTTCCATTTGCCGCACAGTCCCCTTAGCTTTGTTTGGCAGCTGATATGCTGTCGGGAGCTTCCTCTTGATCTGAGTGGGAAGCTGCCAACAGTACATCAAATATCAGGCATAAAAATAACTGACAACGATGCACTTTGTATCTTGACAATAGAATATGGAACATCTACGCTTTTTCAGTTTCTTTTTCTGACAGGAAGGAGGTTATGTCCTATGGATTCAATACCGCTTGAAGTTGTATATAAGAACATGTATAGTGAATATCCTGAGATACTGGAAGTGAAGGACTTATGTGAAATTCTCGGCTATGGAAAGAAAAAGATTTATCAGCTTGTCAAGAAAGGACAACTCAAAAAAATTCCTTGTGGTAGAACGATCAAGGTCGCAAAAGTTACGGTTATAGATTTCGTTCTGCAATGCGCACAAAAATAACTGGTAGAAATGTCCCTTGTGTCAAATTTAGTAGAAGTGGTAGGAAAACGCTTGCAAATGGCCTTGTTTCGCGCTACAATAGAGTTATGAGGTCAATCGCGCAGACCACCGCTTTCGACATAAGGAGGATAATATAATGAAAGCAAGTCTGCCTTTTAAGTACATTATTGCCGATAAGAAAGGCAAAAACTATGTTGTCTTTGACTTCAAGGACGACAGTGGCAAGCGTAAGAGAAAATGGGTCACGACCGATTTGCCTGCTGACTGCTCTTATAAAGCACTGACAGCAAAGGTGAACGTCATTGTAGCAAAGTTCTATGAGGAGTTTCTCACAGGCAGCTTAACAAAAGTCAAGGAAGCTCCAAAGGAAAAGGAAAAGACAGAACTCAGCGAGGAGAGCCTCAGTGATGATGCTGAATGCAAGACGAGTTTTGAGTTCACGGCATTTCTTGATTACTGGCTTGAAACGATCAAACCGACACTCGCCCGAACCTCTCATCAGAGCTACACTCGCTATATCACCAGGATCAAAAACTATTTTGACGAGCGTTATCCGCATCTTCTTCTCGGCAACCTGACAGCTTTACAGCTTCAGCAGTTCTATAACGATAAGTACAACAGCGGTCTTTCGGGCAATTCTGTAAAGCATTACCACGCCAATATCCACAAAGCACTAAAATATGCTGTAAAAATGGATATGCTCGATATAAACGTTGCAGATAAGGTTGAACTGCCGAAGATCCAGAAGTTTGAAGCCAATTTCTACAACAAGGACGAGTTGGAACAGCTCTTTGAAGTATTCAAGGGCGACAGACTTGAACTTGTGGTACATATTGCAGCCTACTACGGACTTCGCAAGAGCGAGATTATCGGTTTGAAGTGGGATTCCGTCAACTTTGAAGAAAAGAAACTCACGGTTCGCCGTAAGGTCTCCAGCACTTATGGCAGCGGCAAAGAAATGATCTTTGTCGAAAATCAGCTTAAAACTGAGTCCAGTGTAAGAACTTTTCCCTTGATCCCTCATATTGAGCAGATGCTGATCGAACGCAAAACCCTTGAAGAATACTATTCGAAGCTCCTCGGTAAAGACTTTGACAGGGAATATGACGGCTTTGTGTGCCGTGACAACTTCGGTAAGCTGATCACGCCAAACTTTGTGACTTCTCACTTCAAGTACATCATTCAGAAAAATAAGCTCAAACATATTCGATTCCATGATCTTCGTCATTCATGTGCCAGTCTGCTGCTTGCAAACGGAGTATCCATGAAGGCGATCCAGGAGTGGCTCGGACATTCAACATTTAATGTTACAGCCAATTTTTATAGTCACCTCGACTTTCATTCCAAAGTGGAGTCTGCGGAGACTATCGCCAAAGTGTTGGGTGGAGACAGTGCAGATACGGAGCAGGCTATCCATGATAAAGGTTCTGAGGGCAAAAAAAGTCGCAAGTCCTCAACCTGAGAACCTGCGATAATAGTGTGCCGATCGTCTACCCATTCTACCACGGCGGCATTATAAAAAAAGTAAAAAAAGTTAATCAAGTCAACTTGACACGGGGGATAAAAATCTTTTGTGCTAAGACCAAAAATGAAAGTGAAATTGAAAAAAGCAGCGATTTTGGTAGAAAATTTGGTAGAAATCCGGTAGAAAAACGCTCATTCACAAGAAACTTTTCTACCAAATTAGTCAGAAAATAAGAAAAGAATGCCGTAAAATCGACATTCTTTCATTGGTGCCGCTGACCGGACTTGAACCGGTACGGATTTTACTCCGAGGGATTTTAAGTCCCTTGTGTCTGCCTATTCCACCACAGCGGCATGCAAGATATATTATAACACTTTTTTTGCAAAATGTCAACGCTTTTTTGCAAATTACAAGTTGTTAAACGGAAATAAGTGGTAATGACAGAATAGTGGCAGTGTTTATTTTAAATCTTTTTGCCTTGAAACTGAAAATCTGTAGATAAATACAGATATCAAAGCGGTGACGACTTCTGTTATCCAGAATGCGTTCCATACGCCTGTTGGTCCCGTGAGCTTGCAGAGGAAGAACGCAAGTGGCAGTATTATCGCAATAAATCTGCACAGAGATATCATAAGCGACGGAATGCCCATGCCAAGCCCCTCCAGCGCACCTGATGAGGTGACGGATACTGCGGAGATAACAAAGCCGATACAAATTAGGCGCAGTGCTGTTTTGCCTATGGCGATAGTGTCAGCGTTTTCCGTGAAAAGCCCTATGAGCTTGGCTGGGAAAAGTGCGCATATGATAGTTCCTGCCGCCAATATCACACCTGTCATGTAAAGAACAATGCGGTAAATTTTCTTCACACGCTCCCTCTCGCCTGCTCCGTAGTTAAAACTGATAACTGGTCGCATACCTTGAATAACACCATTTGCGGGTAGATAAAGAAAGGTCTGGAGCTTGTAGTAAATTCCAAGAACAAGCACATAGCTTTGTGAATATGCCGCAAGTATGCCGTTGAGGGCGGATATGAGAAGTGACGGCAGTGCAAGATTAAGCGTTGCAGGAATGCCTATGGAGTACATCTTTGCGATTATCATGCCGTCAGGACGCTTGTGTTTTGCGGAAAGCTTAACAGGAAGCTCACAGCGAAGATATGCTATTATGTATATGACAAGGGTCAGCACCTGACCGATACCGGTGGCGAGTGCAGCACCCTTTATACCCATTTCAGGAAAAAATCCAACGCCAAAAATAAGCAGAGGGTCAAGGATTATGTTTGCAATACAGCCGCAGAGCATACTGAACATTGATATCTTCATTCTGCCGACAGATTGGAATATCTTCTCAAATGCAATGGCAAGCATTAATGAAGGAGAGAATGTAAATACAATGTTGCAATACTGCACGCCAAGATCTACAACGTTTTTATTACTTGTGAACATAGATAGAAATGCAGGCATTATAAGTATACATATTATCATTAGCACAATACCATGCAAAGTCGAAAGGGCAAGCCCCTGAGTTGCGGCAATATCAGCCTTTTCCTTTCTGCCTGCACCAAGATATATGGCAATGACCGCATTGATGCCGATACCAAAGCCGATAGCAGTGGCACTTATAAAATTCTGCACTGGGAACACCAGTGAAAGCGATGTCATTGCGTCCTCGCTTATCTTTGCCACGAAAAAGCTGTCAATGATGTTGTAAAGAGAGTTTACAAGCATTGATATCACCATTGGCAGGGACATTGAAAGCAGAAGAGGGAAGATCGGTCTTGTTTTCATGAAATCACTGTTCATTTATTTTTTTACACTCCTTTGTCTGTGGGCAGAAAAAAAGCCGCACAGCTTGTTTGCTGTGTGGCGAAAAGTGACATACTGTCAGGAAAAATCCACGCAAGTTTTACAAAGTATATTTTAACATAGCGGTATGATTTTGTCAATGAATTTTCTTTAATATTATGTTTCAAAAAAGTATACAAACACGCTAATTGTAGATTGACAAGATTTTTCTGCTATGGTAAAATGTTATTATGATAATTTATGTTAGGGGAGAAAGCGTAATGACTTTTATAGAGTGGCTCAAAGACTGTAATGAAGCAGACCCTTTGACTGAAAAGGTTTACATATGTAATGATTATCTCAACGCCGAGAGAATGTTGGAGAACGCAAGCGGTGAAAATATTGTTATAAGGCTTGAAAGATACACAGTCGCAGATCATGCAAAGCATATTATCGAAACCAGTGCCGAGTATATGGACAGCAGGATAATAACGATGTCAAATGCTGAGGGCTGTGAGATAGTAAGACGTATTATTGATGAAAGCGGTATAAACTATTTCAAAAGCGACGACCATAATGCCTGCATGGAGATATTCAAGACAATATCAGAGCTTAGAATGAACTGTATAGACCCTGATTCATTGTCCTTGGACAGCAGACGTATCAACACGCTGAGTGCGATCTTTCAAGCGTATGAAAATAAGCTTTCAGACAGCAAACTATATGACAGTGCAAAGCTCATAAGCATTGCCAGCGGTCTTATAAAGGCTGGTAAGGCAGACGTGAACAGCGTTCATTTTGCATATGACAAAGAAATAGAAGCTGACAAGCTGACAGCGGAGTATATAGGGCTTTTGCCTGATCCTGCGGTTATAGATAACATGGCTGATATGAGCGATGAGCAGTATCAGAATGGTCTGAGAAAATTAGCACAAAAGGCGGAGCTTTGGAGAAATTATGGCGTAACAAACGAGGTGGAGAGAACTGTTCTACATATCGTGAACAGTGGTTATGAGCTTTGCGATACCGCTGTGCTGTGTCCCGATGATGAGTATATGGACTTGCTCATGAATATGTGCGATCAATACAAAGTCCCTGTGGAATTTCCTGAGGGCATTTCATGCAGACACAGTGACGTTGTTGCATTTTTCAGGGCAATGCTCAAATGGTGCAAAAATGATTATAGATTTGACCTATTCGGAGATGTAATGCTTTCGCCTGTTTTCAAATATGAGGAGAAAGTAGAGGACGGCAAGACCAAAAGCAAGGGTAGGATATTCCTTGAAGCACAGAACTCTGGAAACGGCTGGGGCATTGAATGGTATAGCACAAGGGATAGTCAGGTGTTCAAGGACTTTTATAAGTTCTTTAAAAAAGATAATGTCAGCGCAAAAGAGTTTTACGGTGGCGTGCTGAACTTGGTAAAAAAATATGTGAATGGAGCAAATGCCGAGCAGAGAAGTTCCATATCAAGCGTTAAGGACGCTTTGATAGGCAGATATAGATTTTATGCAGACTATGACAAGAAACTTAGCTTGCAGGAAGCAATGACTGAGATCACCGACATTGCAGAGAACGCAAGGTATTCTTTGCCTGCATCAAAAGGCGCTGTTACCTGCTGTCTTATGGGGCGGTATTCTGCGCTTTTCATGAAAAACATATATGTTCTTGGTCTGACAACAGGAAGATTTCCTGTCATGCAGGACGAGTCGCCTGTGCTTAACGATAAGGAGAGAGAACAGCTTTTCGGCAACCGTGACCATTGTTCTGACGCTATCGAGCGCAGAAAGCTCACTGACCTTGTGAGAACTGTTCTCATGGCTGAGAGAGCAAACCTTGTTGTAAGCTGTAGTGTTTATGATACCGTAGAAATAAGAGCGCAAAGCCCGTCGGCAGTGTATACTGTTATTGCGGCTGAAAAGGGCATTGATGTAAACAAAATAGAAGTGTATGATTATCTTTCTGACAGACGCAAGGTGAGCGTGCGTTCTGAGATATCATTAAACAGTGCTTTCCTTAACAAGGCAGAAAAAATCGGGCTTCATGATGACGGTGCAAAGCAAAGCGAAAGCCTTACGGAGTATCTTGATAAGCAAAGAAAAAGCCGTATAGATATATTGCGTGAAATGTGCGAAAATAAACATTTTATCATTTCTGCCACAAGCCTTTCGACTATGCTTCAGTGTCCGCTGAGGTTTTTCTATGAGCGTATTGCCCATGTTGAAAAGCCGCAGGAGGTGGATATAGACCGCAGTGCATGGCTCAAAGGCAATGTCAAGGGAATGTATATACATGAGATAATGGAGAATTATGCCAAGACTGTGCTTAAGGGCAAAAGTGCGGCTGAGGTGTCTGAAATTGTTGACACATCGGCGCTTGATGAGATATTCGAGAGCGTTTCTAAAAACTATCTCCGTAACTATCCCCCTGTGGATATGGCTGTTGCGCAGAGGGAGAGAAATGAATATTACAATTGTATCAAGGCTTATCTTGACGAACTGCACGACGATATACACTCAGGCAAACGTGAGGTCGTTGAGGTCGAGTATCCGTTCAACGGTGATGTGGAGATAGGCAAATATACAGTCACCATAAGGGGTAGGATAGACCGCCTTGACAAGATAATAGACGGCACAAAGGTGTCATACCAGATAGTTGACTACAAGACGGAGGATATCAAAAAATTCAGGGAGAAGCTTCCAGAAGACCCACAGGATCATATTTATGCCCTTGCGCTTGAAAAAGGTCTTACGCCTGTGGGAGAAGTGAGCGAAAGTGATATCGTTTCCGCAGATTATGTTTTCATTCTTGAAAAAGGGAATTGCCATGTAGTTAACAATAAGAATAATTCTGGAATTGAAAACATGATAACAATAACATTTAAGAAAATAGTAGAAGAGGGCTTTAAAAAGTGTATTGTGAATAAGAATGATAAAATTACTCCATGCACGTTTTGTCCTGCTTATGAAGAAGTTTGTTCAGGGGGTGCAACAGAATGAGTGAAGAACAGATGAGAAGCTATATAATAGACAAAGACAGTTATGATAAGAATATCCTTGTTGAAGCAGGCGCAGGTGCAGGTAAGACAAGGCTTATAATACAGCGTGTTATAGGTCAGATAGGCGCAGGTATACCTGTTGAAAAGATAGTGCTTATAACTTTCACCAACGCTGCTGCAAACGAGCTTTATGAGAGGATACAGGCAGGGCTTACGGAGAATATCGCAAAATGCAGCGGTGAGGAAAAGAAGCTGTATGAGAACGCTGTTATGAATTTACAGCGCATGAAGATAAGCACTATACACAGCTTTTGTTTGAGTATGCTGTCAGAACAGCCTTTTGAAGCTGACCTGCATTTGGGATTAAAACTTGCCGAGGACGGTGAAACAAAGCAGGCACAGGCTGACTTTTTCGAGAGATATTACCGCACAAATGGTGCGAACATAGAAGATTTCGGCTTTCTGAACAGCAATCAATATAAGCTCAGAGACAGCCGTGTGAAGAACTTTCTTATGGAAACATTTCTTGAGTGTGCTGAATACAGAGATGTTGAGTTTGTTAGGGATAAAAGCTATGACAGTGTGACATTTGACACCATAAATAAGCTTGCCTATAAAGAAATGTGTAACTATAGGGATAGTCTTGTGCGTGCATTCTATAATGGTGCTTTGGGTGGAAAATACGAAGATATAGCAGGTTTTGTTGTTGGTGATGTGACAAAGTTTTTTCCTGATAATATGAATGTCTACGACCCAAAGTATAATTATGTAAAAGTCTGCGCTAATCTTAAAGCTTGCAAAAAGTTCCTTGAGCCTTTTAATAAGACTAAAATTAAGAAAGATCATCCAAAGAGCAATGAGAACATGGCTATTTTCAGCCCAAGTGGGTTTGATAATGTAAAGAAGGAAAATGCACTGTATGCCCTCAACAAGACGGCAACGTATATAGAGCAGGCTGTGAAGGCTTATCAGGAGAGTGAAGACGGGGAGAGCGTTTCAAATGACGGGCTTTTGTATCACACTCACGAGCTTCTCAAAAACAGCATTGAGGCAAGAGCGTTTTTCAAAGACAAGTATTCCTGCATTTATATAGACGAGTTTCAGGATACTGACGTTATGCAGACTGAACTTTTGCTGTATCTTTGTGCAGACGACAGCAAGCTTATAGCAGGCGGTGATATATGGCAATGCCCGCTCCGTGATGGTGCGCTGTTTGCAGTGGGCGACCCTAAACAGTCTATCTACGGCTTCCGTGATGCTGATATCAGGCTTTATAACAAAATGAAAGCCAAATTCCAGAACAATAACGAAAAAAACTGCGAGTTTTTCTCACTTGATTACAACTTCCGCTCTGATGAGCAGCTTATAGCTTGGGTAAATGAAAAGTTCCGGCCTGAAATAAACGGCAAATATGGTATGACATACAGCGATATGATATCAAAGGCTGATAAGCCTGCGGCTGTTTCCGATGATGTTATCAGAGGGGCATATTTTGTCAAAGATCCAGGTGCTGAAAGCGTGGCTAAGATAATATCAGACCTAGTGAAGGTCGGAAAGATATTCGACAAGGGTATGGAAAGACCTATAAAATACAGTGATTTTCTTCTGCTTCTTTGGAACACAACTCAAATGGAGTTTTATTCAATGGTCTTGACAGATCGTGGCATACCATATACAATGTGGGGTAAACGCCCTCAAAAAAACAGTCTGGTGCTGAAAAGATTTATTGCTCTTGCAGAGTTCGTTTTTGAAAGCTACAGCCCTACCGCAAAGGAAAAGGCTTATTCTATCCTTTGGAGATGTAGGCCTGACAGCATCGATTTTGAAGACGCTGAAATTGACGTAGACGATTATGAACAAAACTGTGAAAGCAATGACGCCACGCTTGTTGCAGTAAAGGCGTCTGCCGATACTGTCAATGAGCCTATAGCGAAGCTATATAAGATACTTGATTTTCCTGAGCTTCTTTTCGATAATACCAGCAACAGAGAATATGAGCTTTCAAATCTTATCTATCTTCTTGAAAAGTGGGAAAAGCAGGATTTTGCAGGAAGCGGCGAGCTTATGGACATGATGAAAAACGAGCTTTCTGTGCTGAAAGAAAAAGAGCTTATCCTTGACAGCAGTGAGCAGAACTGCGTAAGGCTCATGAATCTTCACAAGGCAAAGGGTCTTGAGGGGAATATCGTTATTATGGCGGAGGCTAAAAATCATAAATTCAGCGGTGGAAAGTACACCGACCTTGTGGCTAAAAGACAGGTCTATGTACCTTTGAAAACAAGCGATTATTCATATATGGACTATCTGACATTCTACCCTAATGAAAGGAAGCAGGCAGAGGATAAATATTTTGGCGAACAGCTCAGGCTTGAATATGTTGCGGCCACAAGAGCAAAGCAGGCTTTTATATTTGTGTATACTTTTGAACGGAAAAAACCTGTGATCGACAAACTTACAATGAGCAAAATAGGCAGAGAATTGCCGCAGATAAACAATGCCACAGCGCAAAGTGCTGTGCAGGCGGCGCAGATAAACGTCAAGGATATATTCGACGAGGTGAACAACAGCCGAAATGCTTTTGATGAAAGCGTTAAAAAGCTCAGTGAGAAACATGTTAGCAAAATCACTCCGAGCCACCTTGAGGACGGCAAAAAGGTCACTATACCAAGTGGAGTAGAGAAACTGTCTTACAAACGTCCAATGGGCAGAGATATCGGTCATATGGTACATCGTGCCTTTGAGCTTGCGGTGAATATGCGTGGAAAGCTGTTTCCGTATAACGAAACGCCACAGCAGAAAGAGCTAATCCAGAAGATTGTCAGCAGAGCGTATCTCGACTTTGAGGGCGAGTGCAGCTCGCAGGTTTCTGAGAACGCTTATAAGGACTATATCAACTATCAGCTTCACAGTTTTTTGAAAGACAAGGATATCGAAAAATTGCTCAAAACTGCGCAGGCAGTGTATACAGAGCTTCCATTCTACAGTATGGACGGCAATGAATACAGCAACGGAGTTATGGATCTTGTGCTTAAAATGTCAGACAAAAGCTTTATCATAATCGACTATAAGACCAACATACAGGAAGAAGCCGACAGAAAGCTTTTTGAGGAGAGAATTTTAAAGACATATCGTTCACAGCTTGATTTCTACGAAAAGATACTCAGAAAAATGCTCTCGCTCAGTGAGGAAACCAAGGTGGAGTGCCATATTTACTTTATGAATGACGATAAGTATATAAAAAACTAGAGCAAAGTCGTTAGAAATATGAATGAGTTAATATTGTGAATAATATTGTAATTTGTATCGTTCGGTTGACAATGTGATTGAGGTGTGGTATAATAAATCAGTTAATAATGTCGAAAAAAGTAAAAAAAGCAACAATAAGTCTACACTAAGCGTAAGGAGAACGTGAATATGGACGTGTACAAATTATGGACCTGCGATGATAATAGCGAAAGCCAACTGAGTTCTACCTCTTCGGAGATAGAAAAGGAAATTGACGTTCTCAGGAAAACTTTTGATTTTGTCAGGCTTCTGAAAGCGGACGGTCCTCATGGAGTGAGCGGCTGCGTTGAAAATCCATGTCAGTGTTTTTCTTTTTGGAAAGTGGACGAGCCTTGTGAAAACTGTATATCCTTAAAAACTTTTATTGATAAAAAGCCGAGAACTAAGCTTGAATTTATGGGAACTGACATTTATCAGGTCTTTTCAAAGTATGTTCAGATTGACGGAGAGCCGTATGTTATGGAGCTTATCAAAAAGCTTGATGAGGACTCTCTGCTGGGTGTTCAGGACAGAGAAAAGATAATGAATAAGCTGTCAAAATATCATAAGGCAATGTATACTGATGCGTTGACAGGTGCGAGCAACAGAAGATATTTTGAAGATAAGCTTAAAAAGTCCCATGTGCCTGCGGGTGTTGCGATGATAGATCTTGACGACTTCAAGGTTTATAATGATACATGCGGTCATGACGCAGGAGATATGGTGCTTGTGACAGTGGTTGATGCTATAAGGCGCTGTATTAGAAAATCTGATGTGCTTGTGCGTTATGGTGGCGACGAGTTTTTGCTTGTCATGCCTGGTATTCAGGAGGACGATTTTGCCCATAAGCTCAGGAAGATAAAACGAAATATCCATGCGGCAACTGTGCCAGGGTATTCAAATATACGTCTGTCAGCAAGCGTCGGCGGCGTTTTCTCTGATGGCAATAGCCTTGACGAAGCTGTCAGCAAGGCTGATAAGCTTATGTATCAGGCAAAGACAAAGAAAGATACAGTTGTCACAGATGGTCACGAAAGTGTTGTCGGTGAGCCTCAAAAGCAGGAGATACTTATTGTTGACGATTCAAATATAAACAGAGAGATACTCTCTGAAATGCTTGGCAATGAATATATCATACATGAGGCGGCAAGCGGCGAGGAGTGTATTGACCTGCTTAGTCAGTATGGCACTGGAATTTCACTTGTGCTTTTAGATATAATCATGCCCGAAATGGACGGATTTGAAGTCCTTGACTATATGGCGGAACATCATTGGATAGATGATATCCCTGTTATAATGATATCAAGCGAGGATTCTGCGTCCTCTATAAGAAAAGCATATGAGTTTGGCGTTTCTGATTATATCAGCAGACCCTTTGATTCACGCGTTGTGTATCAGCGTGTGTTCAATACCATTAAGCTTTATGCAAAACAGCGCAGACTTATTTCCCTTGTCAGCGACCAGATGTACGAAAAAGATAAAAACAACCGTATGATGATAAGCATACTCAGCCAGATAGTAGAGTTCAGAAACGGCGAGAGTGGAAGCCATGTGGTGAACATAAAGCGCATAACGGAACTGCTTTTAGATAGGCTTCCTATGCGCACAAACAAGTATACTGTCAGCGGCACTGAGCAGCTTCTCATACCAATGGCTGCGGCACTCCATGATATCGGCAAGATAGGCATTGACGATAAGATACTCAATAAGCCCGGCAGGCTAACCAAAGAGGAGTTTGAGATAATGAAAACTCACTCCGCTATCGGAGCGAATATGCTTGAAAGTCTTGAGCAGTTCCGTGACGAGCCACTCTTGAAGATAGCCCATGACATATGCAGGTGGCACCATGAGCGTTATGACGGCAGGGGCTATCCTGACGGACTAAAAGGCGACGAGATACCGCTATCGGCTCAGATAGTTTCTGTCGCCGACGTTTATGACGCACTTGTCAGCGAGCGAGTTTACAAAAAGGCGTATTCTCATGAAAAGGCTATGGCATTGATACTTAACGGAGAGTGCGGCACATTCAACCCTGTGCTTGTCGAATGTCTTAAAGATATTCAGAACGAGCTTGCAAAGGGTGTAGAATAAGAGATGATATGATTTGTAAGGAGTGTCCTGATGACTACTAGAGAATTTTATGAAAGCATTGGCGCAAGTTATGACAACGTTCTGGTACGTTTCGGCAGTGAGAAAATGATAACAAAGTTTGCAAAAAGATTTGCAGATGATACAACTTTTCAGGATATGTGCAAGGCTTTAGAGGAGAAAAACGCCAAGGAAGCTTTCCGTATGGCACACACCCTCAAAGGCATTTGTAGCAATCTTGGCTTTGACGAACTTTACAAGGCGAGCTATGACCTTACAGAGGATCTTAGGGACGGTGAGCTGTCAGGCTATGAGCAGGATTATGAAAAGGTCTGCGAAAAATATAAGATAGTTTATGACTCTGTGACAAAAATAGATAACTGAGTTTTGAACGATAGTCTGTCAGACTGTCGGTTTTATGGTGAGGAGGAGCTTCCACCACATGAGCTTAGAATGATGTCTGCGTTTAATGCGAAGATAGCAAACTTCAATCGCAAAACTATCAAGGGCAGACAACGTTTCAGAATGAAACATTTAATTAGCCCCAGAAAACAGCAAAACACCCGTATCATGTGCGATACGGGTGCTTTTTTATCAGAAGCCTTGTTCTTTAAGCTTTTTTACTATATCTACATAAAATTCTCTCACGTCAAAATCCTTGATGTTCTCCCTGAAAAGGTCGATAACGTCGCCATGAGAAATGCCACGCTTGCCCTTGTGTTCTATCATCTTGGAGTTTTCACCATAAAGTCCCGACTCAACTGTTACTAGCCCGTCATTGCCCTTGCCGTATGGCTTGTTGAGCAGATAGCCGATATTTAACGGAAAACCTGCGGAACGTATACTGTTCATTTTGCTCATCACGGAGCGGTAGGAAACCAACTGGCTGTCAGGGGTGCTTGCGTTAAGCTCAGAGCAGTTTTTGTAAGTCAGGTCATAAACGCCATCTAAAAAGCTTGGGTCTTTGTCACCCAGAGCAGTGAAAAGCTTGTTGTATTTCCTATCAACAAAGCTCTGTATGCTCTCAGGTATCTTCCCAAGAAGCATATCAACGAATTTACAGCCATAGTGTGGCGTGTTTATGGTGGTAAGAGTTGCCACATATTTGTCCATGCCGAGGTGAGAGATAGCGTATCTTGAGTCAAGCCCGCCTTTTGAGTGTGCGATTATGTTGACCTTTTCTGCGCCAGTTTCTGCAATGACTTCTTTTATCCTTTCAGCTACCTCAGTGGCACTGACGGATACTTTGTTGGCGGACTGTTGCTTGCCGTAATAGACCTCTGCGCCATTTCTAATAAGTTCATTAGGTACCCTGCCCCAATAGTTTATTACCTGCCAATCACGGAAGAATATGCCATGCACCATAAGTATAGGATACTTTGTCTTGCATATCTCGTTCTCTTTTCGTGCAGCGTCAAGGTCAAGCTTTGCCTGCTCGAAGTAGTATTCACTTCTCGCTGCCTTGTAGAATTTTCTGAACACGATGCAGTTCACAAGTGGTATGTACCAGGTGAATAACAGAATAACATACCACAGTATTTTCACCTGACGTGCCGAAGCCGCTATCCGCGCAATGCCACTCAGACACAAAAGCGTTGTTATAGCATAAGCGCAAAGTGAATTTGCAAGAAGCCGCCAACCGTTTAGCTTTGTAAAGCAAAGCACTATCACTATTATAAGCTGTATAACGCTTTGCAAAACACCGCAACCAAGTACAAACGCTCCGGAATCAAGCCGTCGGATTTTTCCATGAGAACCTCTGCGTCCATGTGATTTTAACATGAAAACCAAGGTGTATAGTGTCAAAAGTATGATGATAAGCGTTTTGAGCAGAGAATTTATGTCAATAAGTTTCCACAGCGCAGGTGCGTTTGCAAGCAGAAGCACCGGTATAGAAAGAAAAGTTCCCCTAATTTTTTTCATTTTTTACCCCTTAAAGATTATTTTTCAGCTTTACGTGTCTAATATCGTTTCCCACAAACATAATAGGCATGAAACAGCCTGTGAGCCTCGAAACTATACGCTCATTATATTTTGCATTGTATTCTTCATTGGTGAGATTGGTAGAGATTATCGTTGGCCTGCCAAGGTTGATACGCTCGTTGATTATTTCATAGATCACGGAATCTGTAAAGCTCGTTTGAAATTCTGAGCCGAGGTCGTCAAGGATAACAAGGTCGGCATTCTCTATGATGTCAAGTGTCTGACCTGTAGCTCTGCCGAAATGCTCGTCCTCTATCTGTCTGAGAAGCTTCAGCAGAGAGGCGAAAATGACGCTGTAGCCCTTTTGTATAAGTTCATTTGCAATGCAGGCTGAAAGAAAAGTCTTGCCAAGACCTGTTTTGCCAATGAAAAACAGTGATGGAGAGTTTTCATGAAATTTGTCAGCATATGCACGGCAGTTTGAATACACCGTTCTCATTTTCTCTCTCGGTGACATTCCATTACCGTCGCTTTCAGGATAAAATTCTATTCTGAACTCAGAGAAATCGTGGAGCTGGATACTGCAATTCTCGTTAAGCTCCTCAGTGGTGTATTTTTTCAGCAAGTCGGTGAAGCACTTGCACTTCACTCCGTCACGATAGCCATAATCACAGCATTTAGGACAGTAATAGTGATAATCAAGGTAGTCCTCAGGATAACCTCCCATTTTAAGCAGTCCTTTAATGGCACGTTTAGTATTGGCATTGTTTTGACGCATTTTTTGTATATATTCTCTTCCATGAGCATTTTTGCCTACTATGCCCTTCATGAGTTCACAGTTATTTGCTTTTAGTGATCTTGTAAGAACCTCTATTTCAGGAAGTCGCTGTGCTATCTCCTGAGCGTGAACCTCATGCTCGTTCATGACAGCTTCACGCCGTCTTTTAAGTTCATTTTCAGCCTTGTCATATGCGGTTATTGAATATTTCATTTTCTACTCCTTATCATAGCTTTCCTGATTTTTCTAGATCAAAATTCATTGCGAATTTTTCAAAATCATCAAGATCATAGGAAGTTTGCTTATTAGTATTCTTATTTTTCTTGGAGGTGTGGTACTTTTCGTCCTCGTGTGTGACCTGTTCAGGGGTACTGATGCTCTTGCCAGCCCAGTTTGACAGTATAGTGTCTATATATTTGTAATTCAGTTTGTTGGTATTGTCAACGCACTTGTTATAGGCTATCTCCAGCATTTCAACAGTGAAGCCCATTGTTCGCCACTTTTCTATAAACTCGAGCTGCTGCTTTGACGGCTTTGCTGTCTGTCCGAAAATTTTCAGTACCTTGAATTCATACTTTTTTATGTTGGAAAGCCTAATTATTTCTTGTTCAATTTGTTGATAAGTACAGATGTCTTGTTCAAACCACCCATGCATTACTGTCACAAGGTAAGACACGTTGTGCTTTTCAAGTGACACACAGTATTCAGCGGCTAAGAGAATAGATGCAGCATCAAATCGGTAATATTCATAAAGAGCAAGAAGTTCCCCTTGCTCAGTTCCATTGATAGTGCGTTGTAAAACGGTTTGTATCTCGTCAAAAAGATGTGCAAGGTTAGGGTCCTTCTGTTGTTTTTCCAATATCTCGGAATTTTTGTATCTTATGCACAGCTTGTTTGAAACGCTCTGACGTTTCGGGGCAACTGCCTCAACTTTTGAAACAGGCTCGGCCTTTGTTTCAGGCTCTGAAACAGGTGTAGAAACGGCTTTGACCTGTGCAGGCTTTGTCGTATCACTGTGTTCTGTGGTGATGACTCCTAGTGATACCCAGTGGGTCACAGCGTCAATGACAGTGTTCTCAGAAAGCCCGGACTTTTCCGCAAGCTTTGCACTGTCGCATTCACGTTCCGTTGAACAGAGTATGCAGAGAAGTACCTTTACAAAGTCGCCATCACTTAATTTTATGTATTTATCGACCACTTTAGACGGCACTGAAAAACTGCTTCCCCAGCGGTCGCAATCAAAAGTATATTTCATTATGTATCCTCACAAATATGATTAAAATTATCCAAAATAATTATATCACATAATCTGGACTTTTGCAACAAAATTTGTGCATTTGACTTTTGGTAAATAAAATGCTATAATAGGCTAATACCAAAGAAACGGAGAGATAAAAATGATAAGAAAATTTGTGCCTGAGGACAGGGAAGATTATATCAGATTTTCCACTGAGTTCTATAATTCTTCTGCAGTGGACAAGCCTGTTCCAAGAGAGCATTTTGAGCAGGGATTCGATGAAATGATGAGGTCTGACGTGTATGTGCAGGGTTATATGCTCGTTTGTGACGGCAATAATGTTGGCTACTGTGTTACAATGAAAACATATTCAGTTGAAGCAGGCGGTATTACTATATGGATAGACGAGCTTTTTGTGCTGGAGGAATACCGCTCAAAAGGTCTAGGCAGGGAGCTTTTTAAGTATATCGAGGAAAATGGCGACAAAAAGCTCCGCCGTATCCGACTTGAAGTCGAGCTTGAAAACGGCAGAGCCATATCGCTTTATAAGAAAATGGGCTTTGAGCCTGCGCCTTACGACGGAATGTGGAAAACTATTTTATAGTCCTCTCGTGAATTTCCCTTGAAATGCTGTCACAAACCTTATTAAGGGCGGAGTGATCCATTGCGGCAATATAATACTTTTCTATCTCGTCATGGACTTTCTTGGCTTTCTTGATGCCTGAATATACTTCCTCTGCAAGGTCGGAGGCGGTGACTTTATCTAATCTCAGTCTTGTTTTCAGGGCTGAGATCTTTTTCTTGTCATAAAATCTGCCCATGTTGATAGCTTTTTCAAAGCCGTCAAGCTTGCTTATAGGGGAATTTATCACAAATGCGATGCCAGCCTCCGGGATAAGCAAATGCTCGTAAAGGGTGTTGCCAAATAGGATAGCAGGGCAGAGGATAACATCGTAACCTCGCTTTACAGCCTGCTGTGCCATGAGGGTGACGAACTTGTGGGAAGCAGCATAATAATCATCGTTCATGGCGAACACGTCAAGGTAGCTGTCAAGAGTGGCAAGCTGCGTCATACAGCCGTATTCCGTCAAAGCGGTCAACTGTCTAAGATCAGTTTTGCCACTGCCAGAGCCTTTTTTGTTTAGAAGACGTTTTGCTGATCGTTCTGTGAAGCTTTTCAGCTTTTCCTCCAGCAGACAGCCTTCACCGCAATTGTAGGTATCGAAGCAAACGTTAGACAGGGCAGTGGTAAACCTTTTGCTTCTTGCCAAAAGCGACTTGTTTTTGTCTGTGACCTCGATTATTTCAGATTTGAAGGCTTTCAGCTTTTCTTCGTCCCAATACTCTCCTAAGTTGATTATTTTCTGACAAACTCCTGGATATGAACATTCCATAACGTGGGGCGCAGTGCCGTCGCAGATTATGGCCTTTGATGTATGCAGAACGATTGCATCAAGTGAAGCAGGGTCAGAGGAGCAATAAAATCTAGTGACGTCCTCTGTCGGTTCAAACTCAGCGGCTATCTTTTTCATAAGTGAAGATTTTCCTGTGCCTGCACCCCCTTTGAGTATGAATGTGAAATACTCCTTATCAGCCATTATCTTGCCAAATTCCGTGGAAAAACCATTCTGCGTCATTGCACCCAAAAAATACTTTTCTGACATAAATTACCCTCCATATCTCAAACGCATTAGATCAGTGTGACTGCGTTTGCATTTTCATTTTTATAATATGTCAGAAAAAGCATGATTGTTCAAAAAAATTAGGTGGACAAAAAGCATGATAAAAGTAAAAAAATTCATTGCATGACGTTGTAAATTGACATTGTGATAACTAATTTATCTTTCCTGCCTGCAACAGGATACAAAACGCCGTCCGCTTTATGCAGTGCCTTTTTTACTATTGCAGAACTTTTCATTATGTTCCGCCTTTCTTATCTATCTTACTTCTGCGGTATCATACAGCTAGTTATGACTAACTCGTAAACTTTTATGATAGCACAACAAGGTGGAAATGTCAATAGAATTGGGGCGATGGAAGGCGGTAAGGACAGAAAAATACCGATACAGAGGGGGCTGTATCGGTGGAATATATGGGTAAAGCTTAGTCTGGAAATTCAAGAGATCTTGTACATATCACTTTTGTAGAACATTATTGAATCGTTTTTTTCAGAGCGCCTTAGAACGGTAAGGACATTATAAACATCTGGAAATGGCGAAACCATACCCATACACGCCATACCAAAATTCAATCCATTAAATACTCTAAATTCGGCAGGACTAATTAAAAATAATATAAAAGGAATCACCCCAAGAACAAAAGGCAGCAGACACATCAATATAAACCTATCTCGTTTTAATGGATATGATGCTAATGCCACAAATGTTGTCTTTCCTTTAATTCTTCCTATTGTTACATCTGCGTCCTTAGGATAAACGATTCCGTGTAACCACTCGTGAATTATCAACAATAAAAAGCCTAAAGCAAATCCCACCAGAATAAATATTGGAGAGATCACGACCACCTTGCACACAATGGTTTTACCAAGCATAGCGGCAAAAAGTAAAACACATAGAATTACAGCTATCGGCAACGCTTTTTTCATCAGTTCATCGACGCTCTTAGGCGTTTCTATCTTTATTGCATTATCGGGTAAGTTTCCTGTTTGATATTTATTTATATCTTTTATTGACCACACAATTTTTATCATATTACATACCTTTGTTTATCTAATCTCGATTTATCGTCTAACTATATCGTATTATTCATTATACCACACCATATGCCCCAAAGTCAAGCAAACTATTCGATCCGATATAGTTTGAAACTATATCTATCCCACAGAAATAAATATTTTACTATCGCCTTTTTTCGTGCTATACTAAATACCAGCAAACCAATAGGAAATAAACTATAGTAAAATGAAAGAGGTAATGAAAATGAACAATAATATCAAAGCACCATGCCGCTACGATTTTGTGGGCAGCTTTCTCAGACCTGACTATCTGAAAAAGGCAAGAGCAGATTTTGAAAACGGCGCTATCACAGCCGAGCAGCTTAAAGAGGTAGAGGATAAGGCTATCCTTGACCTCGTTGCAAAACAGAAAAAGGCTGGCTATCATATCATCACAGACGGCGAGTTTCGCAGAGCAACATGGCATCTTGACTTTATGTGGGGCTTCAACGGCGTTGGTCACAGCAAGACACAGACAGGTCTGCCTTTCCATGGCGAGGCAGCAATGATAGACGATACATACCTCACAGGCAAGGTATCAGTTGGCGACCACCCATTTGTTGAGCATTTTAAATTTGTTAAGGCTCTCGAGGACGAGAACACAGTCGCAAAGCAGACTATCCCTGCACCTGCACAGTTTCTTGAGCAGATGATAATGCCTTTCGCACTGGAGAACACAAAGAAGTATTATAACGATACAGAAGAGCTTGTTCAGGATATCGCAAAGGGCTACAGAAAAGTCATCGCTGACCTTTATGCAGCAGGTTGCCGCAACATTCAGTTTGACGATTGCTCATGGGGCATGATAGTTGATCCTAATGCAAAGGCTATTTTTGGAGTTGACGACGCAGGACTTGAGGATATCAAGAAACTGCTTCTCAGGATAAACAACCTTGCTATCGAGGGCAAGCCTGAGGATCTTGTTATCACAACACACGTTTGCCGTGGTAACTTCCACTCAACATATGCAAGCAGCGGTGCTTATGACAGCGTTGCAGAAACACTTTTTGCAGGCGAGAACGTAAGCGCATATTATCTTGAATTTGATGATGAGCGTTCAGGTGGCTTTGAACCTTTGAAGGCAGTAAGCGGCGACAAGAAGGTAGTCCTCGGACTTATCACATCAAAGAAACCTGAACTTGAGGACAAGCAGGCTGTTATCGACCGTATCCACGATGCTGCAAAATACATCTCACTTGACAGACTTTGCCTTAGCCCACAGTGCGGCTTCGCTTCCTGTGAGATAGGCAACAAGCTCACAGAGGAGGAACAGTGGGCAAAGCTTGCTCTTGTTAAGGAAATCGCAGAGGAAGTTTGGGGATAACCAACAGATTTAACATATATCCCGAGGGATACTCAATATTCTTGATAAAAAATGACTCATGTCAAAACATATCCGACTTATTAACAGATCATACGAGTGCAGAGAAAAGGATAAATAAAAACAGGTAGATAACTCAATTGAGGTATCTACCTGTCTTGTTCATATTTCACTATATAGGTCATTCATATTAGTTCTTTGAAAATGTCTATATGAGTATCTATCAAATTGATGTGAGTCATTTTTTAGCTTAAATATGTTGCCACACGCAACAAATTTTTATAGCCTATGTACCCAATCAATAGCCGCCTCTGCCCAATGAGCCGCCACCGGCTGATAGTGACCTTCCCATGTGGCAGTGGTTTCGTCGCACAATGCAAGTCCATGTCCACCGTATTCATAAATGTGGCTCTCGAATGGAATGTGATACTTTGAAAGACTGCACATATACCAAAGTGTGTTCTCAACCCTTACACAGCCATCATCAGCACAGTGCCAAATGAATGTAGGAGGAGTGTTCTCCGATACTCTCTTCTCCATTGAAACAAGCTCTCTGAGCTCCGATGATTTTTCCTCGCCAATAATATTGAGGATTGAGCCTTCATGAGTGTATTCAGGGTCGGATGTGATAACAGGATAGCCCAAGATAGAGCCGTTTACCTTGATGTCCTCAGGATTGCAGCCAAGAGGCTTTGTGAGCAGCTCGCTGTTCCAGAAGTTTGCCATTGTTGCCGCAAGGTGTCCGCCTGCTGAAAAACCGCATACTATTATCTTGTCAGGGTCAATGTCAAATTTCTCCGCATTATCTCTAACATATTTGACAGCCGCTGCACATTCCAAAGCGTCAGTAGGAAATTTTTTCTTGACGCATGAGTATCTTAGCACAAATGCACATATGCCTGCACCCAAAAATCTGAATGCAACAGGTTCAGCTTCACGCTCAGAACACCAATCATATCCTCCGCCCGGGCAGATTATAATTGCCTTGTGCTTCTTTCTGCCTATTTCCTCAGTGAGTGTGTTGTAATAGCAATCGAGCACAGGTGCGCAGCCTTCGCTTGAAACGCCAGCCTTTTCATAATCTACTTTTATTTCTACTGTTTCTTTAAGCATTTTATTTCCTCCGAAAAATTTATTCTGTAGCCGCCTGCTGGTCTGTCTGAGAGGACGAGTCAGCAGGTGCTGCATTTTCTGTCATATTCACGCAGACGATATAACCGTCAACGTTGTTGCCTGAGATAGTGTTAGGACGCTCATTGTTGCTGTCGTCAAGTGGTACAGGCACGTTCGTGGTGCTGCCCTTGTCGGCAGCAACGTAGTAAACTGAATACTCAGTGTCATCAAAAGCCGTGAATGTAAGCGGTTTTTCAAATGTATAGTCCTTGACAAAGTCTATGTATTCTTCAAGGCAAAGCTTGTTTGCTGTCATTATCTCAGCGTGTGGTATTCCAACATATCTGAAATGATAAGCCATAGGGCTTACACCTGTGATGTCAGCTTTGTCCTCTGGGTATCTGAGGATAAGTCCGTATTTCCAGCAGTTTTCAGATATCCAACTATAATCTCCCTCTCCTGTGAACTCAGGATATGCGCCTGTGCTTGAGTCATAAAGATGCAGGTCAAAGGCAAGTCCAGTGTCATGCTCGTAGCAGGCAGAGCTGCTGTCTTCATCATCTTCCGCAGGCATAGCTGTGTTTATCATAAGTGTTGATATCTTCTTGTCAGCATAAAAATCATTGCCCATTTTGCTAAAGGCTTCAAAGGTCTCTTTTTTAGCCGTCAGTTGAGTGCTGCTGGTGGACATTATTTGACTTCCGTTCTTGTCAAACAAATAGGAATAAACTGTGTCTGTGTTATTCACTGTACTGGTGAAGGAGTGGTCGCCATTAACGAGAATAAGATCTCCATTTACCATATCAGTTTTGTTTTTTGCGGTAACATACATATAATTGCCCGTAAGCTTTTTTACAGCTTTTTTACTGCTGCTGTCAGCCTTGACCGCAGAGGAGTTTGACGAGCTGTCGGGAATTTTCTTAGGGCTGTCAGCTTTTGAACTGCACGATGTAGATATTCCCAGAATGATCAAAAGCAGTATGGCAAGAGCCGCTGCAATATTCTTGTATTTATAACGTTTTACTTTTGGCACTTAACATCACCTTCCTGTATAACATACACCTAAATTATAACACATTTTTCGTAATAAGTGAACCATATGCCAATGCAGTGTCGGCACTTTTGTTATATCAGACAAATGTTTTGCGGACGTTTTATGCAACAAGCACAAACAAAATAAGGGCTGTACCGCAAAACAGTGCAGCCCTTAGCGATAAATATTTTGTTAGTTTCTTACATAGTCAATAACAGACTTTATGAACGCACGTCCCTCAGGGGAGTGTGAAAGCTTATCAAAATCGCATGAGCAAACTACCACCTTGCCGCCGTCCTTTTCATACTCGTAGAGGAGTGAAAGATCGTGGTTGCGGTCAAAGTTGTCGATAGTTCTCACGATAACATTTTTCTCGCCCTTAAAGTCGTCAAGAATAACCGAGCGTGAGTTCTGAACTATCTCCCACCACTGTGGCGTTGAGTATTTTTCCCCTGCAAAGCCTGCAAGTGCAGGGTGGTCGGTGTCGATAAGAAGTCCCATTGTGCCCACAGGGTCAGGCTTTTTCATCATCTGTGAAATGATGCAGAACATATGATAGCACCAGAAGTCCTGACAATAGAATCCTTCGATAGAGTTTTCAAGCTTTGAAAGGTCAGGGAGAATAAGCACGGTCTTGCCCTGTTTCAACAGGCTCTCAGCCTCATCGTTCACCTCGTCGAAAATGTACGCACCGCTTATGTCAGCCTTTTCAACGGCAGGTATCACCCAAAGGTCATAATGATTGTGAATGTCAGTGCCCTCTATCTCAAGTGAAAGCACAGCCTTTGTGTTCTTTTCGACTTGTGGGAAAGTGAACTCTGCGTCGCAAATGTCGGTGTAATTGCCCTCAGCAACAAAATCTTTTTCCACCTTGCCGATTACTTCGCCGCTTTCAAGAGCGAGGGTGCAGATAAGTTTGCCTTCTTTAAGGTCAGGTCTGTAATTGCAAAGCTCTGTGTGCGCCTTGAAACTGCTGTCTGCCTCGAAAACATAGCTGTCAAAACGCGCCATTACAACAGCGTCATTGCAGAACTCTCTCCACTCGCTGTCTGTGATAAGTCCCTTGCTGTCCATGAATGCGTCAAGTACACCCACAAGGGCAGTACCCTGACCGCTGAAATCCTGAATATCGAGTATCTGGAAACCGCCAAGAAGTCTTGAACGGAAAACAGCCTCCATTTCTTCCTTATAGCACTGCACAGCAAGCTTGCCTGAGCATTTGAAATAATCCTCAGCCAGCGGAAGCAGACCCTTTTCATCAAGTCTTTCTCTGAATACCTCAAAGTTTCTGGCTTTAAGGGAGCCTGTGTATTTCTCTATCTCCTTGAAGTTCGGATAAGTTTCATACTGACCTATTTCGTGAGTAACGATAGGCACTTCAGGGATAAAATCTGCGTCAGCTTCGCTTGCCTTGACAGTTTTCATGGTCGTGCCGTACTGTATCTGAACAGTACCGTCCTCTGAAATTTCCGTGGAGCTTGCCTGCTTCTTAGGTCTTATAATGCTGTCATAATCGTGATTTGCCGCAGGCTTGTCAGTCTGAATATGACCAAGTGGAGCGTCACACATAGCGTATGAGCCTCTTATAAGCCTGTCGTTTGCAAGTCTTACGCCAACAAAGAAATCGTCATTTTCTATAACGTTAGGGAACCACTGAAAATTGTTTGAACCTTGTGTGTAAAGATGTCTGCTGTCGAACTTCTTATAACCGCCTATGATATCGTTGAGTATCTTCTTTGAGCCCCAAAGCTCGTTGCCCATTGACATCATGCAGTAGGAAGGGTGATTGCCGAAGGATTTCAGCATATTGAAGCCCTCTTCAACGAGGAAATCCTGCTCCTCCTGATTGTGGTTTTCCTCGCCCTCTTCTGTGATAGTTCCCCAGAAAGGAAGCTGTGGCTCCATATAAATTCCAAGCATATCCGCAGCGATAAACGCAGACTCAGGGGGACAGCAGGTGTGATAGCGGTAGTGGTTCATGCCGTATGACTTTGATATCTTCATTACCCTCAGCCACTCGTCAAGGTCGGTAGGTGCAAAAGCGGTCTTAGGGAATATCATGCCGTCATGTTTTCCTCTGAGAAAGGTTTTTTCTCCGTTTATGGTGAACTTTCCACCCTCAGTCCTGAACTCACGCATACCGATGATATGCTCGCTCACGTCGCCGTCGATATCTATTTTCAGCTTGTAGAGGTTAGGCTCATGCTCACTCCAAAGCAGGCAATCGTCGCCCATTTTGTATAAAGCGTCAAGCTTGCCGTCTGTGTATTCAAAGCTCTGCACAGCAGGTGTATGGTTCTTTTCGCTGTTGAAGTTCTCAGCACTTATGACAGCTTTACCACTTTTTCCGCCTGTTATGTTGGCTGTTACTCTTACTGTCTTGCTGTAGATATCGCACCAAAGCATAACATTTTCAGCGTGGGCGTTTTTGTAGCCTATAAGCTCGATGCGTCCTGTGATACCATTCCAGTTGGTCTGAGTGTCAGGTGAAGTCAGGTGTCCGCCCTTGGTCTTGTAGCCAACATTTGAAACGCAGATAGTCATTTCATGCACGCCAGTACCGATATACTCGTTCAGGTCATAGATGTGCGGAGTGCAAAGGCTCTCCTGCCTGCCTATCTTTTTGCCGTCTATATAAAGTTCAGTTATTCTTGTTCTTTCAAGATAAAGTTTAAGATTTTCACATTGCAGAGCAGAGAAGTCAACGTTTTTTCTGAACCATGCAAAGCCCTCAAATTTATATGTGTCTGTAAGAAAGCCTGTTTCTCTCTTAGTATTGTATTCGCCTTTTTTAGCGTTGGAAGTAGTGTTTGGTAGGTTTATTGTATCATCAAAAACAAGGTCAGTACCCTTACATTCCTTATCAAGACACAGCAGCCACTCGCCGCTGAGGTCAAGCTTGTTTACCATTAAGCAACTATCCTTTCAAGTTCAAATTTTCAATATCCATTATAACATATGGTATTGCCCATTTCAACAGTAATCCTTTGATTTAACCAAAATGCTATAAAATTTTGTTGTTTTTAACAATAAAATATGATACAATAAGATTAAAAGAAATCTGCCAACTGGAGGTGCAGGAAAAATGCTTGAAAATACAGACAGGAAGCTGTTGTGGCTGTGGCTCGATGTTGCGTTCGGACCTGCGGACAAGCGTTTGTGGGACGTTATGTCTTATTATGACAGCGTTGAAGAAATGTGCGATGATCTATTGTCACTGCGCTGTGGTTATGTTACTCAGCAGGAGGCTGAAAAGATAGCCTGCTGTACGTTCTTTCAGGCGAAACAGGTGTCTGAATACTGCGAGAAAAAGGGTATATATATCCTCACCCCTGACGATCCTCTTTATCCTGAACGGTTGAAACAGATAGAATGCCCACCTGCTGTGCTTTTCTGCCGTGGTGATGTAAGCTGTCTGTCTATTGAAAAGAGCGTTGCCATTATCGGCACTAGAGAACCAAGCGATTATTCTGTAGCCGTGGCGGAGGAGTTTTCAAGTTTTCTTGCAGAGCGAGGAGTAAATATCATAAGCGGATTTGCTATGGGTATCGACACTGCCGCACACCGCAGTGCGATGCGTGCAGGTGGAAGCACTGTAGCTGTTATGGGCTGTGGGCTAGAATATGATTATCCTCGTGGCAGGACGGGCTTTAAGCGTGAGATAGCAACACATGGGGTAGCTATCTCGGAATTTTTCCCGCAGGCAAGACCTGTTCCTGAGAATTTTCGTATAAGAAATCGAATTGTTTCGGCACTTTCACATTGCGTTCTTGTGGTTGAAGCAGGAATACGCAGCGGCACCCTGAATACTGTAAATCATGCTTTATCCCAGAATAAAGACGTTTTTGTTATACCGCCTCATGACATTTTCAGCGAGAAATACGCAGGACAGTGTGCGCTTCTCCGTGACGGAGCGGTAGAAGCTTATTCTCCAAAAGATATCCTCTATTTTCTCAATAAAGCCAAAATGTAGAACTACACTTAGTTAGTGTTTAACGGCTCAATTTCTGTTTCGCAGAAATGCGACGTGCCGATCATTCGTTTTTTACACTCTAAATGAAAAAAAGGCTGCGACTTTTTGCCGCAGCCTTTTGTGATATTTGAAATTACTTTGAAAGTGGGCTTTCTCTGTAGATGATGTCCTCTCTCTTTGGTCCGTTTGAAACCATTGTGATAGGGAAGCCGATATGCTTTTCAACGAAGTCGATATACTTCTTGCAGTTTTCAGGAAGATCTTCATACTTCTTGATGCCCCTGATGTCTGACTTCCAGCCGTCGAGAACTTCGAAAACAGGCTTTGCCTTTTCAAGCTTTCTTGTTGTAGGGAAGTCTGTTGTAACCTCGCCGTCTATCTCATAGCCTACGCATACAGGTATCTTGTCAAGATAGCCAAGAACGTCAACTACTGTGAAAGCAACATCTGTTGCGCCCTGGATACGGCAGCCATACTTAGTTGCAACGCAGTCGAACCAACCCATTCTTCTAGGTCTGCCTGTTGTTGCACCAAACTCTCCACCGTCGCCGCCTCTCTTTCTCAGCTCGTCAGCCTCGTCGCCGAATATCTCAGAAATGAATGCACCTGCGCCAACTGCGGAAGAATAAGCCTTAACAACAGTTACGATAGTCTTTATCTCATAAGGAGGTATACCTGCACCGATAGCACCGTATGCTGCCAGTGTAGATGAAGATGTTACCATTGGATAGATACCGTGGTCAGGATCCTTCAGTGAGCCAAGCTGACCCTCAAGAAGAACGTTCTTGCCTTCTTTGATAGCGTTCCAAAGGAATGCAGATACGTCGCAAACGTATGGTGCTACCATTTCCTTATACTCCATAAGAGTATTGAAAAGCTCGTCAGCGTCGATAGGAGGCTTATGATAAAGGTGTTCAAGAAGAATGTTCTTAGTTTCAAGAACTCTCTTTATCTTTACCTTGAGAGCCTCTTCGTCAAACAGCTCCTGTACCTGGAAACCAATCTTTGCATATTTATCAGAATAGAAAGGTGCGATACCCGATTTTGTTGAGCCGAAGCTTGCCTTTCCAAGTCTTTCCTCTTCGTACTGGTCAAACAGAACGTGATATGGCATTACCATCTGCGCTCTGTCGGAAATAAGTATCTTAGGCATTGGAACGCCTTCGGAAGTTACCTTTTTAAGCTCATTGAAAAATACAGGGATATTAAGTGCAACACCGTTGCCGATAATATTTGTTGTGTGATCATAGAATACGCCGGAAGGCAAAGTGTGCAAAGCGAACTTTCCGTAGTGATTTACAATAGTATGTCCTGCGTTAGCACCGCCCTGAAATCTTACTACTATATCAGACTTTTCAGCAAGCATATCGGTAAGCTTGCCCTTACCCTCGTCGCCCCAGTTTGCGCCGACAATCGCTCTAACCATTTAATTTTATCCTCCTTGCCATAAAACAGCAAAATTAGTAGCAGATATTTATCAATATTAATACTGCCACTAGGATATTATAGCACAAAACATTCTATATGTAAAGGCACTTTTAAACATTTAACACTTTTATAACATTTAGCGTATTACCATACTGCTATGATAAAGAATAAAAAGTTTTAATATATCTTGCAAAAATCAGATTTGTGTATTATAATATAGTGTAACGGCTCGTGCTGTGAGATAACAAAATAAAATACGAGGGGATAACGATGACAAAAAGAAAACAATGTGCGGCTCTTGCGCTTGCATTGACGCTGACAATTTCTATGTTCGGCTGTGAAAAAGACAAAGAAACAACACAGTCGTCTGCGGTGTCGCAGATAAAGACAAGCGACTCAGCTCAACCAAGCAATGTGAAGGTCAAGGAATACAAATTTCCGGAGTTTCTGAATAAAATAAAAAGCCTTGACGAGCTTTCACGAAAGCTTTATACAAGCTTTGACAGCACTCAGTATGTTTCCGAGGTTGAGGAGCAGCCTTTTGAGGAATATAAATGTGAAAAGCTTCTTGCGGATCTTTTCTTCACTTATCGTGACGGCAGAGCAGTGGGACTTCTTGACAAGTCGGGAAACGTTGTGCTTGAAGCTGATGAGTACACTGAAATAACTGTGGTGAGCAATGGTATTCTACAGCTTTCTTATGATAAAGAGCGCAACGCTCCTATGCAGTATATGAAATATGACAGCGACGGAAATTTAAGTGACTATAAGCATAAGAAATTTTCCGCTGACAGCCTTTATACATATGAGTCGCAGGCTGATGACAGCGGCACGGACGCTGTTTATTCACTTATGATTTCTGACGGTAAAAATGTTGTGTCATCAGACGGCTCGGATAAGTGGGATTTTGTTGAGAAGATATCAGCCGACAGCATAGATACAAATAAGGCGTACAAAGGCTTTTATAAGCTCACAAAGAATGGCGGCATATACTATGCTTGCTTTGATGACTTTTATAATTATGATATCTACGAGGGCGCATATGCAAAGGTTTGTGTGAAAGTAGGCGGAGAATACGGAGAATGCTATCTTGCCGATCATGATGATTACAACGAGCTTGTGAAAATGATAGACAGCTTCGGCAACGCTTCATACAGGACGGCTCCGTCTAAAGATCCGGGACTTGATTTTATACAGATAACTCTAGGACTTAAAGAGAACACCAAAACAGAGATAACTATTTCTTCTGACGGCTATTGCCTGACGGACACCATAGAAGCTGCTGAGGGTGAGGCTGTGAACAAGTATTTCTCCTATCTTGACAAGGAAGATTTCGCAGATCTTATACTTTGGTGTGAACAGGTGCTTGCTGAGGAGTATCAAAAATAGATTTAAACTTTTTATAAATAATTTGCAGGATAGCGTAAATTTCCTGCAAAAATTGTTTTTTTAGCTCTTGCAAGTTGTTGACATTAGGTAGAACTTGTGCTATTATATTAAAGGTGTGGCGGTTTTCCTGCATATTTTTAATGAACACTGCAAATACTTCTCCTGTGACGAAAGTTACTAATGAAGAACGGGAGGTATCTGAGTGTCTGAACAAGAAGAAAATGTAGAGAGCGAAAAGCTTGCTGAGGATATAAGGCAGATAAAGGAAATGGGTTCTGTCACATTGCCAGACGCAAAGCACGTTATACACTGCCTGAACATTATCGGTCAGGTGGAGGGGCATTATATTTTGCCTGCACAAAACAAGACCACCAAGTATGAGCATATCATACCTGCCCTTGTTGCTATCGAGCAGGATAGGAGCATAGAGGGTCTTGTGATAATCCTCAACACTGTGGGCGGAGATGTGGAAGCAGGACTTGCCATTGCAGAGCTTATTGCTAGTATGAAAACGCCTACTGTGTCAATGGTTGTGGGCGGAGGTCACTCCATAGGCGTGCCGTTGGCGGTGTGTGCGAAAAAGTCATTTATAGTGCCAAGCGCCACAATGACTATACACCCTGTTAGAATGAACGGGCTTGTGCTGGGAGTACCCCAGACGCTTTCTTATTTTGACAAAATGCAGGAAAGGATAGTTCGCTTTGTGTGCGATAATTCAGCCATAAAGCCTGAGCGTTTCCGTGAGCTTATGATGTCAACGGGCGAGCTTGTAATGGACGTTGGTTCTGTTATCGACGGGGAGCAGGCTGTAAAAGAGGGGCTTATCGACAGGCTCGGAGGGCTTTCCGAGGCGATAGACTGCCTTTATGATATGATAGAAAACAGTTCTGAAAAGGAGAAAGCTGAAAATGTTTCAGACAATAATCGACCTTTATGACGTATTCAGGACTGACGTAGATATCGGAGAAGAGTTTGAGGATGATGATACTGCTGTGGACACAGACCCGGCACATTATCTCAGCCGTGACGGCTTTTATCTCTGACAAACAACAAAATTTCGGAGGACAGCAATGGGTATCATCAATGCGATTTTTCAGGCTATAATTCAGGGCTTGACGGAGTTTCTTCCAGTTTCAAGTTCAGGACATCTTTCACTGTATCAGCATTTTACAGGAAACAGCGGAGAGGGAGCTTTGTTTTTCTCGGCGATACTTCACCTTGGTACGCTGGTAGCAGTATTTGTGGCTTTCAGGAAGACAATATGGGATATGATAAAAGAGCTTGGCGTTATGATAAAGGATATTTTTACAGGCAAGTTCACTCTTAAAAATATGAATCCTCCAAGGCGTATGATAGTTATGATAATAGTTTCCTGCTTCTGCCTTGTGCCGTTCCTGCCATTTAAGGGCTGGTTTGAGGGCATTGCAGAGGATTCAAGCATTTTTGCAGAGGGTCTTTGTTTCCTTTATACATCGGCAATACTTTTTATGTCAGACCGCTGTGTAAAGGGTAAAAAGACTCAGGGCAATATAGCTTATAAGGACGCAATAACGGTCGGACTTTTTCAGGGAGTTGCACTGTTGCCTGGCGTTTCAAGATCAGGCTCGACTATCTCAGCAGGACTTTTCTCAGGCATGAACAGAGAAACATCGGTAAAGTATTCTTTCATTCTGGGCATACCTGTTATACTTATGAGCTGTCTGCTTGAAGTCAAGGACGCAGTTTCAACACGTGCTGATATAGATTGGGTTAGCTGTGCAGTTGGATTTGTAGTTGCCGCATTTGTGGGACTTTGTGCTATCAAGCTTGTAAACTGGCTCGTTAAAACGGATAAATTCAAGGTGTTTGCTTATTATACCCTTGTGCTTGGCGTCATAGTCCTTGTTATCTCATTTATTGAGATGTGCATGGGTCACCCTATATCCTTTGCAAAGTAATGACATAAGATAATACAGTTTCTGTGAAAAAGCTTGAAATTCTGTTTTCAGGCTTTTTTGTGGGTTATAAAGGCAAATAACATTTTGCCTTTATTTGCTTAAATAAGACAAATACCGAAAGGAATGGTAAAATAAATGGCAGCTCAAAAAAAAGGCTCAAAGCCTGCGCCTAAGCAGACAGCGGCAAAGAAAAAGCCCGCACAAAAGCCTGCGCAAGCTGCAAAAAAGAATACAAAACAGCAAAAGCCTCAGAGCAAGCCGCCACAGTCAAATTCCATGACAGCAGTGAGAGAAAGAGAGAACAGACGCTTCTGGTCTTACATACTTTTCTTTTTTGGCATACTTGAATTGCTTATCACGTTCGTGGAGGGGGACGGCTTGTGGAAATGGCTCCATGAGCTGAACCGAGGACTTTTCGGCGTGACAGTATTTCTGTTTGCACCTATGATAATCTATGTTGCACTTATGATAGCTTCAGATGTGACACACAACAAGGTCATAGCGAAGGTGGTGGAGGGAAGCGTTCTTATGCTTCTTATAAGCGGCATGGCTCAGATAATCCAAGTGGGCTCTGTGGACGGAAGTTCGTTCTGGCTCAAACTTGTGGGGCTTTTCAATGATGGAAAACAGCTCCGTGGCGGCGGACTTGCAAGCGCATTGCTTGGCTGGCCTTTGCTTTCGCTTTTCAAGAGAGTTGGCGCAGGTATCGTTATCGTGCTTGTGGCGTTCACTTTTATAATGCTGCTTACAAATGTTACGCTTCCGCAGCTTCTAAAGGCAGTTTCAAAGCCTTTTATAAAGAGCTATGAAGCGGTGAACGAGGAGCGTATCGAGCGTGCGGCTCAGCCTCCGAAGCCTCCAAGAGAGAAGAAGGAGCCAAGGCGTAATGGTAGGGTTGATATTGCAAAATTCTATCCTGATGATGGCCCTGATACTGCGGCGGAAGCCTTTGTGCCTGTTGCAGAGGCGGAAGAAGCTACCGACAAGGTAGACGCTTCAAAGATAGATATGCCGGTCCACCCTGTGAAAGCTCCTGTGATAACACATGAAAAGCTTGAAGAAACGGCTAAGACTACCGATAATGAGGAGCTTAAAAAGATAATAGAAAACGCCATAGGCGACAGCAGAGAAGAAAAGAAGTCCAAGGACGAGCCTGTTAAGCCACCAGTAGTGAATGTTGATAAGAACGGTCAGACAACGTTCTTTGAGAAAGATAATAAAATATCCGCTTACGTTTATCCGCCTGTGGATATACTCAAATATGCTAAAAATCCTGTGGCTTCCGAGATAGTCCAGCAGGAGATACAAGAGAAATCTGCGAAGCTTGTGGAAACGCTTGAAACATATGGCGCTAAAACAAGGATCGTGGGCATACATAGAGGTCCGTCCGTTACAAGATATGAGCTTCAGCCTGCAGCAGGCGTAAGAGTGTCGAAGATAACGGGTCTTGCAGACGATATCGCACTTAACCTCGCGGCAATGAGCGTTCGTATCGAAGCTCCTGTGCCGGGCAAGGCGTGCATAGGCATAGAAGTGCCGAACGATCATAGAGATACGGTTTCTCTCCGTGAGCTTATCGACAGCGAGGAATACAGAAAGGCAAAGGGCAAGCTTACCTTTGCAGTGGGCAAGGATATCGAGGGTAATATCATTATCGGCGATATCGCCAAAATGCCGCATATGCTCGTTGCAGGTACAACAGGTTCAGGTAAGTCTGTTTTTACAAACTCTATTATACTTTCTATACTTTACCATGCGTCGCCTGACGAAGTAAAGCTTATTCTTATCGACCCTAAGAAAGTCGAGTTTCCTATTTATAATAAGATACCTCATTTGCTTATCCCTGTTGTTACCGAGCCTTTAAAGGCGGCTGGTGCGCTTGGATGGGCGGTAAATGAAATGAACAAGCGTTATCTTATGTTCGAGGCGAACAATGTAAAGAACTTGCAGGAGTTTAACGACATGGTTCTTGAAGAACGCAATAAGCCTGCCGAGGAGCAGGACGAAGTCCGTGCAAAGATCGACCTGCTGCCACAGATAGTTATTGTGGTCGATGAGTTCGCCGATCTTATGATGGCTGCGAGAAGCGAGGTAGAGGACTCAGTTTTAAGACTTGCACAGCTCGCTCGTGCGGCAGGAATACATATGATAATCGCAACACAGTCCCCTAGGGCGGACGTGTTGACAGGACTTATCAAGTCAAATATCCCATCGAGAGTTTCTCTTAGCGTGTCCAGCAACGTTGACTCACGAGTTATACTTGATGAAAGCGGTGCAGAGAAGCTTCTTGGAAACGGTGACCTGCTTTATAAGCCTGTTGGCGTTAAAAAGCCTATAAGAATGCAGAGCGGCTATGCAGCGACTTCTGAGATAAGAGAAGTCGTAAACTTCCTCAAGAACGAGCATACCGCAGAATACAGCGACGAAGTTATCGCAGAGGTGGAGGAGAATACTCCACAGCCAAAGGACAGCGGTTCGGCAGGCAGCGATAATGTTTCCGTAAATCCTGATGATGACCTTGTAAATCAGGCAATATCCATAATCGTGCAGACAAATAACGCTTCCACTGCGTTCTTGCAAAGAAAGCTAAAGCTCGGTTTCCCTAGAGCCGCCCGTATCATGGACGAGATAGAGGAAATGGGCATAATAGGACCACAGGAAGGCTCTAAGGCACGAAAGATAAACATAACAAAAGAAGAATGGGCTGAAATGCAGGCAAGAAGATAGCTCAGGCGGAAAGGGATAACATGGCAGGCAGATCTGTGAAAAAGAAAAATTCGACAGCACCGCTTAAAAAGGCGGTAACGCTCATAGCGGTCTTTGTGGTGCTGCTTTTTACAGTGCTTGACCTGACAGGGTTAGTTTCTTTCGACAGCCTGCTTATAAAGGCAGGCGTTGAGGACAAGCCGGCGGAACACGCTCAGACAGAGGTGCATTTTATCGACGTTGGTCAGGGCGACAGCACCCTTGTGATATCACAAGGGGAGGCTATGCTCATTGACAGCGGCGATAAAGATGACAGCAATAAAATAGAAAAATATCTTGAAAAGCAGGGAGTGACAGAGTTAAAATATCTTATTGCCACCCACCCTCACGCTGACCATATTGGTGAGATGAGCGAGATAATAGACCAGTTTCAGGTGGATAAATTCATTATGCCGAAAGTCAAGGCTGATATGACGCCCACCACAACGATATATGAGAAAATGCTCAAAAGCATAAAGACAAAGGGCTTGAAGATAACACAGGCAAAGCCTATGGAATTTGAGCTTGGAAGCTGTAAGGTAGAGCTTTTCACACCGAAAAAGGATTATGATAATCTTAATAACTATTCCACCCTTGTGAAGATAACAGACGGTGAGAACAGCTTTCTTATCACGGGGGATTGCGAGACCACTGAGGAGAAAGATATACTTTCTCAGGGTTATGATGTTTCCGCAAAGGTGCTTAAAGCAGGTCATCACGGCAGTTCCACTTCTTCGGGGGCCGATTTTCTTAACAAGGTCATGCCGAGATATGCTGTTATATCCTGCGGTAAGGGCAACAAATATGGTCACCCACACGAGGAAACTGTCACAAGGCTGAAAAAATATGCTTCTCATTTGTATGTCACTGCAGATGTGGGAACGATAGTTTTCAGCTCAGATGGCGAGGGGCTGAGCGTTTCTGCTGAAAAGGGAGAAAAGTGATATGGAAGAGATTCTTATAGTTGACAGGATAGAAAACGGCTATGCCGTGTGCGAAACTGAGCAGGGTGAAAAAAAGGATATACCGCTTTCTGAAACAAAAGACGTTCATGAGGGTTACGTGCTTATTTTAAAGGACGGCGTTTATATCCCAGATAAGGACAAAACAGAAGCAAGAAGAAAAAGGATACTCGCCCTACAGGAGGATCTGTGGGCTTAAATATATGCTGAAAGGTATAGATAGAAATGGAAAAAGATTTATTTACGCTTATCAATGAAAAGCTTTCAGGCTTATCAAAGGGACACAAGCTTATTGCGAATTACATTCTCTCCCATTATGACAAAGCGGCTTTTATGACGGCTCAGAAGCTTGGAAAAACCGTGGGCGTCAGCGAATCAACGGTGGTAAGATTTGCCTCGGAGCTTGGCTATGACGGCTATCCTGCCCTTCAAAAAGGCTTGCAGGAGCTTATGAGAAACAAGCTTACAACTGTTCAGAGAATAGAGGTCACTTCCGACCTTATGAGCAGTGATAACGTGCTTGAAAGGGTACTCAATCTCGACATCGACAAGATAAGGCGTACTTTGGAGGAAACCTCAAAGGAGGACTTTAACAATGCCGTTGACACTATCGTATCCTGCAATACCCTTTACATAATGGGTACGAGAAGTGCAGCGTCTATCGCTTCGTTCCTTGCTTATTATCTGGGACTTATTTTCCCCCATGTAAAGCTCGTTCAGAGTACGACTACTTCCGAGCTTTTTGAAAAGATAATGAGAATAGACGAAAAGGACGCCATGATAGGTATATCTTTCCCAAGATATTCAAAGCAGACTGTCAAGGCACTTAAATATGCAAAGAGCAACGGTGCGAACGTTATAGCTATAACAGACTCAAAGGCTTCGCCTATCGCAAAGTATGCAGACAGCCTGCTTCTTGCAAGAAGCGATATGGCTTCGTTCGTTGACTCTCTCGTTGCACCGCTGAGCCTTATAAATGCACTTATCGTTGCGGTATCCATAAGAAATATCGACAGAGTGTCCCAGACCTTTGAACGTCTTGAAAAGGTTTGGGCTGAGTATGACGTTTACGCAAAAAGCGAGGAAGATACACAGTGAGAAGATTTGACGCAGTTATAGCAGGCGCAGGTGCGGCAGGAATGTTCTGCGCAGTTCAGCTTGGCTGGCGTGGAAAGAGCGTTGCTGTTATCGAGCATAGCGGCTGTCAGGGCAGAAAACTCATGATAACAGGAAAGGGCAGGTGTAACGTCACAAACAACTGTACCGCTGACACTGTTATGAAAAATATCCCACGCAACAGCAAGTTCATGTATTCAGCACTGAGCAGATTTTCTCCAGAGGACGTTATGAGCTTTTTTGAGTGCCTTGGGGTGGAGCTTAAAACTGAGCGTGGCAACAGAGTTTTCCCTGTGAGCGACAACGCAAAGGATATCGTAAAAGCACTTGTGAAAGCCTGCGAGGACAGTGGTGTGCAGTTTATCGACGATGAGGTAAAAGAGCTTATCATAAAGGACGGCAGAGCAGAGGGTTTTAAATGCGAGCATGGGGATTATTACGCAGACAGCGTTATCGTTGCAACTGGCGGAAAGTCCTATACACGGACAGGCTCAACAGGCGACGGCTATAAGCTTGCGAAGTCTGTGGGGCATAAGGTCACGGCAATAACTCCGTCACTTTGCCCTGTAGTCACTTATGAGCGTGAGGAATGTGCTTCTGCAATGGGGCTTTCCCTTAGAAACTGCACCTTGACGCTTCGTGAAGAGGACAGAGATAAACCAATTTTCCACGAGCTTGGGGAAATGCTTTTTACACACTTTGGTCTGAGCGGACCGCTTGTGCTTTCGGCTTCGGCTCACCTTGGTGATATGAACAAGTCAAGGTATTATATGGATATCGACCTTAAACCTGCACTGAGCCATGAACAGCTTGACAGCAGGATACTTCGTGATTTCGGAGATTTTCCAAACAGAGATTTTCAGAATTCACTGGGTAAGCTGCTGCCTTCAAAGATAATACCACTTATAATAAAAAGGTGCGGCATCGATCCTGAGAAAAAGGTCAATCAGATAACCCGTGAGGAGCGTGAAAGGCTTGTTTCCACAGTGAAAAAGCTAACGTTCACAGTGAAGTGTATGCGCCCTATAGAGGAAGCTATCATCACCCGTGGAGGAGTTGATGTTTCGCAGATAGACCCACGGTCAATGGAGTCAAAGCTGTGTAAAGGACTTTACTTTATCGGTGAGGTGCTTGACGTTGACGCTTATACAGGGGGCTTTAATTTGCAGATAGCGTTTTCCACGGCGTATAGTTGTGCGGATAAAATAGGATAAGGAGATTTTAATATGGGAATAAACGTGGCTCTCGACGGACCTTCCGGAGCAGGAAAGTCCACTATCGCAAAGGCGGTAGCGAAAAAGCTTGAATATGTATATGTAGACACAGGTGCGATGTACCGCTCCATAGCTTATTATGTTATAAGCAAGGGTGCAGACCTTTCTGACCCTGAGCAGATAAAACCCCTTCTTGGTGAGATATCCATAAAGCTTTGCTACACAGAAGCAGGGCAGAGAGTAATGCTCAATGACGAGGACGTTTCAGACAAAATAAGAACGCCTGAGATATCCATGGGTGCGTCAAAGGTGTCTGCTATACCTGAGGTAAGAGAATTTCTGCTTGAACTTCAGAAGAATATCGCAAAAGAAAACAACATCATCATGGACGGCAGAGATATCGGCACTGTGGTTTTGCCAAACGCTGACGTGAAGATTTTCCTCACAGCCGCACCAGAAGCCAGAGCGGAAAGACGTTTCAAGGAGCTTCAGGAAAAGGGCGACAAGTCTACATATGACGAGGTATTGCAGGATATAATCCAGCGTGACTATAACGATACACACAGAGAGATAGCACCGCTGAAAAAGGCTGATGATGCTGTTGAGGTGGACTCTACTGAGTTGACTCTTGAAGAGTCTGTTGAGGCTATCTACAAGGTAATAACCGACAAGACTAAAAAAAAAGAGCGTAAGATAAAAGAGATAATGCCGGTGAGACCTGTGAAAAAAGAACACAGGCTTGGTCATTTCCATATGTTTTGGTACACAGTGCTGAGATATATCGTTATCGGACTTTATCATCTGTATTTTAACATCACTTTCGAGGGTACGGAAAATATCCCAAAGGACGGTGGGAATATATTCGCATCAAATCACAGAAGCTATCAGGACCCTGTTTTTATCGCACTGCCAACAAGAGTGCCGCTTTCTTATATGGCTAAGGAGGAGCTTTTTCATCAGAATGTGTTCTTCACTCTGCTTATAAAAGCGTTCGGAGCATTCCCTGTTACAAGAGGAAAGGGCGACACTCAGGTCATAGATACATCTATAGAAAAGCTTGAAAAGGGCAGAAACCTTGTCATATTCCCTGAGGGAACACGTTCAAAGGACGGCAAGGTAGGAAAGGGCAAAACAGGTGTTGCATTGGTGGCGGCTGTGGCTCAGGTGCCTGTGGTCCCTGTTGGTATCAATTTCGAGGGCAAGCTCAAATTCAGAAAGCGTGTAGTTGTAAGATTTGGAAAGCCTATAGTGCCTTGCGAGATAGGCGTTACAGCCACCGACCCTCATTCTCTTAGGACTATCAAGAACGAGATCATGAAAAATATCACGGAGCTGGTACATTAAATGTTAACAAAGTGTAAAATTTGCGTTGCAAAGACCGCAGGTTTCTGTTTTGGTGTAGACAGAGCCGTAAAAATAGTGTATAATGAATTAGATAACCGAAATAATGTTGTAACGTTAGGCCCAATCATTCACAATCCAAACGTAGTTTCTGACCTTGAAGCAAAAGGAGTTTACTCCACCGATGTGGATAAGGTCACGAAAGACCAGACAGTTGTTATCAGATCCCACGGAGTTGGACTGGACGTGTATGAAAAGCTTGCAAAGGTAGGTGCGGAGGTAATTGACGCTACCTGTCCCTTTGTGGCAAGGATACACAAGATAGCAGCCGAAAAATCGGGCGAGGGATACGTTATTCTTATCGCAGGTGATGAGGCTCACCCGGAAATAATGGGTATAAGAGGTCATTGCAGCGGAGAGAGTTATGTGTTCAGTTCATGTGACGATTTTGAAAATTTGGTGAAAGAGAAAGATTTTTCGTCAAAAAAGGTTGCAATTCTGGCTCAGACAACGTATAATAAGAATATGTGGAGAAAGTGCGAAGAGCTTTTTGAGAGGTATCTGCCTGAGGCTGTGGTGTATAACACCATATGCAGTGCCACTTCTGAAAGACAGAAGGAGGCGGCGGAGCTTGCGAAGGCTGCCGACATAATGATAATAGTCGGAGGGCTGCACAGCTCCAATACTCACAAGCTTAAAGCCATATGCGATGAATATTGCAAATGTTGGCTTGTGGAGGACGCCGAAGGACTGAGGGCATGTGATATTGACTTATCAGGTGCAAAATTTATCGGGATTTCTGCTGGTGCATCGACGCCGGCTTATATAATCAAGGAGGTACAACAGACCATGAGTGAAATGTTGAACAATGTTGACGAAGAATTTAATTTTGAGGAGGAACTGGAAAAGACTCTGAAAAAAATACATACGGGAATGAAGGTTGAGGGCGTTGTCACCGATATCAATAACGGTGAAGTAGCCGTAGATATCGGAACAAAGCACACAGGCTATATTCCTGCATCTGAACTTACAGATGATCCTACTAAGAAGCCAGAGGATATCGTAAAGGTAGGCGACAAGATCGATCTGATCGTTCTTAAGACAAATGACCAGGAGGGTATCGTTACACTTTCTAAGAAGAAGGTTGACGCAGTTCTTGGTTTCCAGAAGATAGTTGAGGCTAAGGAAGCTGACGCTACACTTACAGGTACAGTTACAAACGTTGTTAAGGGCGGTGTACTCGTATCAGCTAACGGTGTTAAGGTATTTATCCCTGCTTCACAGGCAGCTCCAAGAAGAGATTTCGATCTTAACGATCTGCTCAAGCAGTCAGTAAGCTTCAAGATCCTTGAGGTAAACGAGGCTAAGCAGAGAGCAGTTGGTTCTATCCGTGCAGTAGCAAGAGAGGAAAGAGCAGCAGCTCAGGCTAAGTTCTTTGAGACAGCTCAGATCGGTTCTGAGGTAGAGGGTACAGTTAAGTCTATCACAGATTACGGCGTATTCGTAGATCTCGGTGGTGTTGACGGCCTTATTAGAAGAATGGATCTTTCTTGGAACAGGATCAAGCACCCTTCAGACGTTGTTTCCGTTGGCGATAAGATCACTGTTACTATCAAGGATATCGACAGCGAAACAAAGAAGGTTTCATTGACATATAAGAAGGCTTCAGAGAATCCATGGGAGATCTTCAAGGCTAACTATGAGGTAGGTCAGGTAGTTAAGGCTACTGTTGTTTCTATCACAAGCTTTGGTGCTTTTGCACAGATCATTGACGGTATCGACGGTCTTATCCACATCTCTCAGATCGCTAACCAGAGAGTAAACAATGTTGCAGATATCCTTTCTGTAGGTCAGGTAGTTGATTGCCAGATCACAGAGATCGATCTCGACAAGAAGAGGATCAGCCTGTCTATGAGAGCTTTGCTTCCTGCTGATGACGAGGCTTCTGAGGACGCTGAATAAGCAATAAAATTCATGGGGGCGAGTGATCGCCCTCGTTTTTTATTTTCAATGAAATAACGGCAGCTTTGTTCTGTCAAAAAATCCTTAGAAAAAACTAAAGATTTACCGAAAAGACTTAACTTTTTGATTCGTATGTGGTATAATAATATCAGATCAAATAAAGACGAAAGGTTAAATTTATGGATGAAATAAAAAACACGGCAGTGAAAAAACGCAAAAAGAAAAGATCCACTAATCCTGCTGTCAGAGTTCTCAAAATATTAGGCACAGCTTTGCTGTCGATATTCCTGATACTCATTATCACCTGTTCTATATTTGCAACAGTTCTGACTATTTACGTTCTTAACTTTGCAGATACCACAACAACTATCAGTCTTGACAAGACGGAAACAAGCAACATTTCGAGATTTTTGTCTGTCAACCCTGACTATGATGAAGATGATGAGGATTCACAGGAGTATGACCTTTATTATGCTCTGAAAAACAGCAATAAGCACGTTGTATGGGCTGATCTTGAGGATATCCCTCAGTATGTTCAGGACGCTTTTGTGTACACCGAGGACGAGAGATTTTATTCTCATGACGGCGTTGACTTCAAGAGAACGTTCGCTTCATTTGTCAATGTATTCATACCGATATACGGCGGCAGACAGATAGGTGGTTCGACTATCACTCAGCAGACTATCAAGAACATCACGGGTGATGACTCCAGAGATTCTATCCATGGTATCGAGCGTAAGATACGAGAGATCTTCCGTTCTATCAACGTGGAAAAGACCTACACAAAGGAAGATATCCTCCAAAGCTATCTTAACCTTGTGCCACTGACAACTCAGGAGTATGATATCATCGGAGTTCAGGCTGCTGCAAACTTCTATTTTGGCAAGGACGTAAAGGATCTTAACCTTGCTGAGGCAGCTTCACTTGCGGGTATGACAAGCTGGCCTGCTGCAAACAACCCATATGATAATATGAAAAACAACAAGCTCAGACAGAAGTATACGCTTGATCATATGCTCGATAACGGTGCAATTTCTGAGCAGGAATATAACGAAGCCCTCAACTATGAGCTTAAAATAACAGGCGATATAACCTACACAAGCTCAACTATCTATGAGGACGAAACAAAAGATCAGGGTCCGACATCTTATTTCATGGACGCTGCTATCAATCAGACTATACAGATAATCGCTGACTATTATGGCATTTCATGGGAGGACGCTTCCGCAAGACTTTATGACGGCGGATTTACTGCATATACCACTGTTGACAGAAGTATGCAGAAGAAGGTCGAGAAGGAAATGCAGAAGCAAAGTAATTTCACCACCTATGAAATGAACAAAAAGGATGATAATCTGTGGTCAGGCTTTATCGCTATGGACTACCAGGGCAACGTTAAGGCTATCGTTGGCGGACGTGATAAGAAAGAGGAGTCGAGAGTTTATAATATTGCTACTGATGCCAAACGTTCGCCAGGTTCTTGTATCAAGCCTATAGCTTCATACGCTCCTGCGCTGGATCAGGATCTTATGACATGGTCAACCCTGTTCACTGATGAGCCTATCACTATTAAGGTAAAGGGCAAGGACAAAAAGTGGCCTGTAAACTATTCTGAAACAGGCGACAGTGCAAACTGGTCTTATCAGCAGCTTACAACTGTAGAAATGCTCACAAGGTCGCTTAATACGCTTCCTGCACAGTTGATAAAGAAAATGAAGCCTGTTTACTCCTATAACTTCCTTAAGGAAAAGCTTGACATCACTACGCTTGCAGACTCCGACGCTGACTATTCACCAGTAACTGTCGGCGGTCTTACAAATGGTACTAAGCTTGAGGAGCTTGTAGGCGCTTATATGATATTCGGCAATGGCGGTAAGAAGTATGACGTTACCTACGTTTCAAAGGTAGAGGACGCTGACGGAAACGCTATCTATGAAAAGAGCGACGGATACAAGCAGGCTATCAGCGAGTCTACAGCTTACGTTATGAACAGAATGATGCAGAATGTTATAACTCAGCAGGACGGTACTGGTAGATATGCTAAGCTAAACAATACTGACCTTGTCGGTAAGACAGGTACTTCATCTGACTGGTTTGACCTCTCATTTGTAGGCTGTACTCCTGACTACGTTTCAGGTATCTGGATAGGTTATGAAAACCCTGCCACTATCCCTACGAACGAGTATCAGAATATCGGTGCGATTTGGAAGAACGTTTTTGGTGATATCGCTGAGAATGAGAAGCATAAGTCATTTGACAAGACTTTCAAAATGCCTGATACAGTTGAAAAGCTCACCTACTGCACAAAGACAGGTAAGCTTGCGTCAAATTCATGCTATAGCACGGCAACTGGATATTACAAGAAATCCAACGAGCCTGAGTATTGTAGCGGAAATCATTAAAATTAAAGCCTCCATAACTCTATGGAGGCTTTTTTGAAAGGAAATCATTATGGAAAATAAACTGCGAATGTGCGTTCCATGCCATTTTGGGCTTGAAAGCGTGCTTGCATATGAGATAAAAAAGATAGGCGGTGAAAATCTTACCACAACTGACGGCAAGATAAGCTTTGAAGGTGGCTTTGACGTGCTTGCAAAGGCAAATCTTTGGATCGCCACAGGAGAGCGTGTTCTTATCGAGCTTGGCAGCTTTAGATCAGAAAGCTTTGAACAGCTTTTTGACGGTGTTATGAATCTTCCGCTGGAGAACTTTATCGGCAGGGAAGACGCTTTCCCTGTTAAGGGTCATGCCCTTAATTCAAAGCTTCATTCTATCCCTGATTGTCAGAAGATAATCAAAAAAGCCTGCGTTAAAAGACTTGAAAAAGCCTATGGCATAAGCTATTTTGAGGAAACTGCAGCGAAACATCAGATACAGTTTGCTATTCATAAGGACATTGCGACTATCTATCTTGATACATCAGGTGTAGGACTTCACAAGCGTGGCTACAGAAGAAATTCCAACGACGCACCTATCAAGGAAACACTTGCCGCAGGTATAGTTGACCTTGCAAGAGTTCGTGCGGACTCAGTTGTGGTGGATCCTATGTGCGGTTCAGGTACATTTCTTATTGAGTCGGCATACAAGGCACTGAAAGTTGCACCTGGTCTGAGAAGAAATTTTGCGGCAGAGCAGTGGTCACAGATACCTGAAACAGCGTGGCGCAATGCAAGAGCCGAGGCTATGGACGCTATCGACAGGCAAGGTGCATTCAAGGCATTTGGCTTTGATGTTGATGATATAGCGGTAGAGCTTACAAGAAACAACGCTAAAAAGGCAGGAGTAGGCTCAAAGCTTACAGTAAAACAGCAGGATATCTCAAAATACAGCCAGATAGAGGGTTCGATAACAATTGTCAATCCCCCATATGGCGAGCGTATGCTTGAAATAAAGGAAGCTGAGGAGCTTTATAAGAAAATGGGACAAAGACTTTGCCCGTCAAAGGAGAACCCATGCTATATAATCTCCCCACATGAGGAGTTTGAGGTGTTTTTCGGCAAAAAGGCTGACAAAAAGCGCAAGCTTTACAACGGCATGATAAAATGTAATCTGTATATGTATTTCAAGTGAGGTGCGTGGTGGGTTTGAAATTATCAGAACTTGACGGAATCGTATTCGATATGGACGGCGTTATTTTCGACAGCGAAGTAATAGGTCTTGAAAGCTGGGAGCGCCTTGGGAAGAAATATGGTCTGACCAACGTTCACGAAAATGCTATGAAGTGCATTGGCAGAAGCACTGTTGACACAATGGCTATCCTAGAAGCCGCATATGGTGACAAAGTGTCAATACCCGAACTTTATGACGAAGCAAAAGCCATTTGTGCAGATATTATCGCTGAGCGTGGTTTGCCTCTGAAAAGCGGAGCAAGGGAGTTGCTTTCTTATCTTAAAGAGCGTGATATAAAGGTAGGACTTGCTTCATCAACGTCTTACAAAGGGGTTATCAAAAATCTAAAGGGAGCAGGTCTGCTTGATTATTTCCATGTGGTTATTGGCGGAGATATGATAAAACATTCAAAGCCACAGCCTGAGATATATTTACTTGACTGTGAGAAGCTGGGAGTAAGGCCTGAGAAAACTGTTGCTGTAGAGGACTCTTACAATGGCATAAAGGCGGCTTACAATGCGAAGATGATACCAATAATGGTGCCAGATCTTATTGCACCGACAGATGAGATATTGTCAATGGTGTACAAGAAAATGGACAGTTTGGACGCTGTCCTTGAATATTTTAAAGCATAAACAAAGCCCCTCGGCTTATCACCGAGGGGCTTTGTTTTAAGTGTGATGAAATAAATGCAATGTACTCGTCAAATCCTCCGCACCCTACTCTAAAAAACAGACCATGCAAGGAATTTCCATCCCAGCAGGAGCGAATAGACTTTTCTTTGGCAAACGCTTACGAAAAGAAACACCCACTCAGTTACAAAACTGAGTGGGCTTTTCGTTTCGCTTTTACTTGACAAAATAGACTTTTCTTTGGCAAACCCTCACGAAAAGAAACACCGCCAATAATCTCACAAGTAACGGTGTTTCTTTTCACTAAATCTTTGGGAGAAACCGCTTAGCCAATAGGCTTATGCAGTACCCTTTTGTCATTTTTATTATATCACAATGCTAATAAAAAGTCAAGAGCTATAAGTTCAGAGGATGCCGCTTCTTATCTTATTTTTCGTTCCAATACATTTTTAGATAGTTTTTCAGTTTCGCTACTAAAAAAGCTACACTACGCAAGATATTTTTTAGTGTGTTCTGTCTGCTCAAAAACGAGCTTGCCATTCTTTTCACGGCGTATCAGCAAAACCAACGGACACGGAGTATCATCAAGAAGTCCATTTGAACCTTTGCTTGGATCACGGTAAGACAACGCCACCGTATTCTTATTCCAGGATTGTGACAACTTTTCAGCCGTATCAAAGTTAAGACCCTGCTGCCTACAATAATCTTTAATTTCGTTTCTCCATTCATCAAAAAGCTTGCACATAATATCACTCCTTTGAGGAATTACCACGAATTATGAGCCTATTCTTGCCCTTTGTGAACAATGCGAACTCATCACCTGTGTGAGCAGTCAACGCCGAAAGATCAGCCATATTAACGCTTTTCTTATCGACTATTACTTTGCTGTCAAACTCAGAAAGCTTTTCGAGTAGATCCTTTTGGCGATTATTAAGCTCAATACCAAAAACAGCGTTTGGATTGCCCTTACCTGTATGTTTCTGCTCAATAGGCAATTTAATAGGTTTTTTTATTGAATTTATCATTATATTTTCAACTACCTTTCTGTCATTATACCTCTTTTCAGAGGATTCTGTCAAGTCTATTTTCCCTCTGTTGCTGACCTCAACAAAAGAAAAAGGTCAACAAAAAAGAGAGCATATTATATTTAAGACACTCTCTACTGAAGACATATTAACTTCTACTTATATTATATCGCATAGCCGAATGACGCAGTATAATTAAACTTGACAAGTTACAATCAAAAGCCCATAAAAAAAGTCCCTCGGCTAACCACCGAGGGACTTTCATTTATGTCAGAAAGATTACTTTGTCATTGCTGCAACTTCGTCAGCGAAGTTCTCTTCCTTCTTCTCTACGCCTTCGCCTCTCTCGAAACGAACGTACTCAACAACGTCGATCTTGCCGCCAAGCTTCTTAGCTACAGATTCAACGTACTTGCCAACAGATACCTTATCATCCTTAACGAATGCCTGCTCAAGGAGGCAGTTCTCAGAATAGTATTTGCCGATCTTACCGTCGATGATCTTGTGCTTAACCTGCTCAGGCTTGTTAGCCATCTTAGGATCCTCAGCCATCTGAGCCAGCATGATCTCTCTCTCCTTGTCAAGAGCGTCAGCAGGAACAGCCTCTCTGTTCAGGTATGCAGGATTCATAGCTGCAACCTGAAGTGCACAGTCCTTACCAGCAGCAAGGAGCTCAGCATTGTCAGCTGCAATATCAGAATCAAGCTTTACCATAACGCCGATGCTACCTGCACCGTGAACGTAAGGAACAAGAATGCCTTCCATTCTCTTGAATCTTCTGATTACCATGTTCTCTCTGATCTTGATGAACAGATCCTGAAGTGTCTCTTCAACTGTCTTGTCACCACCGCTGATCTTTGTTGCCTTAAGTGCGTCAACGTCAGCAGGGTTTGTCTCGATTACTGTATCAGCAACTGCTGCAACGAATGCCTTGAACTCGTCGTTGTTAGCAGCGAAGTCTGTTTCGATGTTTACTTCAAGAACGCAGCCTACGTTGCCCTTAACTACAGCTGTGCAGATACCCTCTGCTGCAACTCTGCCGCTCTTCTTAGCCTGTGTAGCAAGTCCCTTTTCACGGAGAAGTGTTACTGCCTTTTCCATATCGCCGTCAGCTTCTACAAGAGCCTTCTTGCAGTCCATCATGCCAACGCCTGTTGCTGTCATAAGTTCTTTGATCTCTGCTACGGATACCTTACCCATTTTTATTCCTCCTAATGTGTTATATCGAAATAGGCAGACAAATATATTATAAATGCCTGCCTGAAATTTCAGCTCTTATTCAGCAGCCTCGTCAGCTTCTTCCACCTTGTCTGCCTCTTCAGCGGACTCAGCGTCCTCACCCTGTCTGCCTTCGATTATAGCGTTAGCCATGCAACCAGCGATAAGCTTAACTGCTCTGATAGCGTCATCGTTACCTGGGATAACATAATCAACATCGTCAGGATCGCAGTTTGTGTCAACGATAGCTACTACAGGTATGCCAAGCTTCTTAGCCTCTGCTACAGCGATCTTTTCCTTTCTTGGGTCAACAACGAAAAGTGCGCCTGGAAGCTTCTTCATGTTCTTGATACCGCCCATGAACTTTTCAAGCTTTTCTATCTCAAGCTTCAGCTTAACAACTTCCTTCTTAGGGAGAAGGTCGAATGTGCCGTCCTCTTCCATTGTGTGGAGCTGCTCAAGTCTCTTGATTCTCTGCTGGATCGTCTTGTAGTTTGTCATCATACCGCCGAGCCATCTTGCATTTACATAATGTGCATTAGCTCTCAGTGCCTCTTCCTTGATAGAATCTCCAGCCTGCTTCTTTGTACCTACGAAAAGTACCTCTTCGCCATTAGCTGAGATGTCACGGATAAACATATAAGCTTCTTCAAGCTTCTTAACGGTCTTCTGAAGATCGATGATGTAAATTCCGTTTCTTTCTGTGAAAATGTATGGAGCCATTTTAGGGTTCCATCTTCTTGTCTGGTGACCAAAGTGTACACCAGCTTCAAGAAGCTGCTTCATTGATACTACTCCCATTGTAGTAACCTCCTGTTTGGTTTTAGATTTCTGCTTATGCAGATGTTTTTATCCTCCGGACGGCTTTACTTGCTTTCACCTGTCTTACGGCAGGACCAACGGCAAAAACCTGTCCGTGCGAATTGCTTTAATATTATATCATATTTTCTATTTCATTTCAAGAGCTTTCGACAATTTATTTTAACAAATTTTCGACTTTTACAGTTCTGTTCTTTGTGCATACTGCACTATCATTGAATTTTACAAGTATGGTATCTTCGCCGATAAGTTCGATATCCGAGCATTTTATGATAATATCCTCATCTCTGCCCATGATACCGAAAGCCCTTGGTTTGCCATAGACGATCAGTGAAACTATATTCGCTCCCTGAGTATCCATTTCTATATCATCAACATAGCCTATTTTCAGTCCTGTTCGCATATTGACGACCTCTTTATTTCGCAAGCTTGAAAAACTACATATCATGAAACTTTCCCCTTTCAAAAAAAGTGCATACCCTTTATAATAGGTATGCACTTTGGGGATCGTCCTATGTATGATCGTTTTTGTTTTTGTAATACATCTCCAACTGATCGTTATACAAATGCTTTATATATAAAGCTATAGTGTTTATGTACATTGCATTTGTAGGCTTTGTTCCGTTAGCAAGGCAACTTTCAAAAAGCATTTGCTTATCCACAGGCTTCATTTTTTCCCAGCCTGAAACTATAGCACTTCTTGTTGAGCGTTCAATAGCCGCAGTGCTTTTTCCGTATTGTTTTTCAATGTCCTTATAAAGTTCGCCTATTTGTACTCTATTACCGTTATATTTGAATATAAGAAGGAATATCATGTAGTAGATATGGTCATATCCTGAATGCTTGCGGTTTATGCCCGTTGATGTTATGATCCTATGTATCTCCTTTGAAATATTCTGTCTAAGGATATCAGGATCGACAGGTATCCTTTTTAGCTTGTCAAGCATATAGTGGCATACGTTCTTAGCGTCGTATGGCATAAGTATGTGCAGAATATCATCATAATCGAGAAGAATACGGATCGTTTCTGTGTCATCATAAGTGTAGATGTTATATATTATGGGATAAATGTCATTTTCGTGAAGTATCTCACGAAAATGCAGAAGCTTTTTATATCCCAGCTTACAGCAGTCAATAACGATTACGTCAGGAGTATATTTTACTGCACCTATCTCAAGCTCTATTTCAGTATCACCGCATATATGGACCTTTGTACCATTGCGTTTCAGTTCCTCGGTCAACAGTTTATGCTGGCCGTCATATGACTCGGAAATAAGGACCGAATAATCAGTCAGCATACACTTCAACTCCCTTATGACGATTTAACATAATAACTCCTATATTATTATATCAAATTTTTTGACTACAAGCAACTTTAATGGCACATTATTAATCAAATTGTTTCAAAAACGTGACCTTAATGTAATCATATATAACAAAAATATTCATAAATGTCGACTTAACGTATTGCGACAGACGTTAGATACTTTTCTTGATGTGTTCCAATGCACCTTTTTCAAGCCGTGATACCTGTGCCTGAGAGATGCCAATATTTTTTGCTACCTCCACCTGAGTTTGTCCTTTGAAAAAGCGCAGGAAGAGTATATTACGTTCACGAGGCTGAAGCTCGCTCATGGCTTGCTTCAATGAAAGCTCTTCAAGCCAGCTTTTATCGTCACAGGAGTCGCTCACCTGATCCAATACATAAAGAGCATCGCCGTTGTCAGAATACACAGGCTCATAGAGTGAGACCGGGTCGGTTATGGCTTCAAGGGCAATGACCACCTGACTAGGCTTTTCGGTGATAGTGTCTGCTATCTGCTCAACAGTAGGCTCTTTCTGGTTTTCACATATGAGCTGTTCTTTCGCCTGCATTGCTTTATAAGCAAGGTCACGGAGAGAACGGCTCACCCTCATGGGTTGAAAATCACGAAGAAATCTTCTCAGCTCACCTGCTATCATAGGCACAGCGTAGGTAGAAAACTTCACATCAAGAGAGGTATCGAAATTATCTATCGCCTTGATAAGCCCCACAACACCTACCTGAAAAAGGTCGTCAGGGGAGTCGCTTCGGCTCACAAACTTCTGCAAAACGCTCAGCACGAGCCTGAGATTGCCATTTATAAGCTCCTCACGGGCTTTTTTGTCGCCTGAATGGGCTTTTTTCAAAAGCTCCAGCTTTTCCGACTCTTTCAGCGTTTTAAGCTCATTGGTATTCACTCCGCTTATCTCAACTTTATTGTACTGCATCGCACGCTCCTGTTAAAAAGCAGCATTTTATGCTGCCGTGATAATATAATTATTACCTTTCGATCAGGAACTATACAGATATTTTTCAGGAAAATCTGACCATAAAAAATGCAGAGCCGTGTGACTCTGCATTAGTTCTATTCTTTTCTGTCGCTCTTGCGCTGATAGTAGACCGCTAGTATCGCTGTTATTATGGCTGATATGCAAAATGCCAGCAGAAGCTTGTTGGATATTTTTCTGTTTATGAAATTCATTGTAGGGTTGAGTATATCCAATATCCAGAATACAATGAACATTCCCGCAAGTATTATCGTGATATGTGGGAGAATTTTGCTTAGTCTTTTCATTTTTATCCTCCTATATAGATAATGTCGCTGAGGTCACGTCCACCGCCGTCAGGAGCGTTCACAATGCTTTTGTTGAAGTACATCATAGCGGACTTTCCACCGTCAAGATTGAACGCAGACATACAGCCCTCATCACTCATGATAGCCGCAAGCTCGCTGAGAGTTGCGCCCTTTGAGTAGCCTTCGTTTCTGCCGTCAACTGTCACGAAAATATAGTGGCCTGCCGACACACAGCCGATAGCTGAACGTGGATTTGCACTGTTGAGATATTTTGTTGTGTTGAACGTTTCAAGAACGTTGCCACTTCCGTCAAGAAGTGCAGGACCAAAGTTCCAAGCCTGCCATGCACCCTTTGCTATAACAGCGTCGCTGTCATATTCAGACGGGGAGTAGGTCTGCATTGTGCCGTCTGTGAACAGCACGCACACGTCTGCGTCGTTGACATCATCACGGTATTTTATACCGTTTCTTATAACGATACTGCGTTCTGAATTACCATAGAAATCACCGTTTATGGCGAAAAGAGCGTTGTTTTCCACCGCCATACTGAATACTGAGTCCTTGATGTTCTTACCGAATTCTCCGTCTGCAAAGGCGGCTTTTACCTCGCTTGCGCTTGTGACATAAACATCAGCTACAAAATAGGTTATCTTGTTGCTGCCCTCACCGATAGATTTTTTGTATACTGTCACCTGAGCATTGTCAGTTGAAGCCGAGCCAAGCTCCTCAGAGGTTATGGCACCGTTTGTTATACTGCTTATAGCGTTTTGGTCTGAACGATAGTCGGCAGTGTCCTGATTGCCCCAGTTTCTGTGGTTGGTCTGCTCAGTACGCAGTGTGGTTGTAGCCTTTTCTGCCTGCGGAGCTGTTGTGGTAACTGCAGGCTCGCTGTCGTCCTGCGCAGTGCTTTCTGCCTGCGAGTTGTCAGCCGCATTTGGCAGGGTGAAGCTACCCTCTGCGGAGCTGTCAACTGTTGCGATCACTTCTCCCTTTACTCCTGAACTTTGCGGCATAACGTAGTCAAAAAGCATGAATACGCCTATGGCTGCCGCTGTAAGCACAACGTCCGTTATGATCATTGCCCAGACAGGCATTGGCTTTTTTGTCTTATTCGTCAATTTTTCTTTCCCTCTTTCTGAAAACGAAACTTTTTTGCGCCGCCCAGCTTATAAAGAAAAGCAGCACTTCTATAAGTATTTTGCTGATATATTTGTTGTGTATGAGATATTTCACACATAGCTCTAGCATTATTGTGTTTGCAGCTAGTATTAATGCGGCAAGCAGAAAGTATTTTGCGGCTGTCTTTGCAATGCCTTCCTTATTTTTAAAGACGAATTTTTTGTTCATGGAAAAGTTGAAAATGGAGCTTATCACTCTTGCACATATGTTAGAAAACGCTACGTTCCCGCTTATCATTGCGAAAATGCTGTAGAAAATATAGTCCACGCAGAAGCTAAGAAGTGATGAGCAGGAGAATTTTAGTATATCCTTGTATATCCTCCATGAGTCTTTGATAGGATTAAAATGTGATGACTCGTTTTTGCCAAGGTAAACTGTTTCGATAGGCACTTCATAGAATATTATGCCTTCTCTTGCACATTCAAGTAGCATATTCATCTCAAACTCATATCTGTCACCGCTTACCGACAGCATAAAAGGTATGAGCTTTGAGGAAAAGCCACGCAAACCCGTCTGCGTGTCGCTTACCTTTACTCCTGCGGCAAATGAGAAAACGAATTTTGTGATGTTGTTGCCGAATTTGCTTCGCAGTGGTATCTTTCCCGAAAATCTGCGACAACCCATAATAAGCTTGTCAGGGGAGCTTTTCAGGGCTTCCGACACCCTTATTATATCCTCCACCTTGTGTTGTCCGTCTGCGTCCACAATGACGATGCCCACAGTATCGGCTTCATGTTCTTTTATGTATTCAAGTGCGGTTTTTATGCCACGCCCCTTGCCTTTGTTTACCTCATGGGTGAGAACTATGGCTTTTTTTGCAGCTTCGGCAAAAATCGGCAGCTTATCCTTGCCGCTGCCGTCATTAATGACAATTATATGAAAATCGGTCAATGAAGATATATCGTCAATAACAGCCAGCATTTTTTCATCAGGCTCATAAGCGGGTATCACCGCATAAAATTTATCTATCGCCAAGATATCTTCTCCTTTCATTTATCGTATGGTCTAAGTATATCACATATGCTTTAAAAATACAATAAAACTTCTGAAGAATTTATACATAGTTTATCTGTCGAAATTTTGCGAAAATGAAATTGTGTCAGTATTATTGACAAAATAATAAAAATGTCGTATAATAAAAGAAACAATAAAAAATGTACAAATTAATTCAGCAAACGGAGGATTTGATTTCATGGAATATAGAATTCTTGAAACACGTTCAGCCGATATTCTCACTAAGTACTACAATAACGAGATAGACAGCTTTCTTAATGCCTGTCATGAAGACATCCTGTGGATAGGTCCCGCTGAGAAGCATGTGATACGCACCAGAAAGGCGCTTGTTGATGCTTTTTCGCAAGAAGAACACAAACTTGAATTTGTGCTCAGCGACCTAAAGGTGTTTTCCATAGGTCTTACGGAATGTTCCTGCGAGGTCATAATGTTTTTCATTTTGGATACGATTTGGCCTGACAGCAGTGTTGGGAGAGCAGATCAAAGGATACAGTTTTCATGGGTGAGTGAGAACGGCGAGGAAAAAATAAAACTTTGTCACATTTCCAATGCCATTAAATATGATGAACGTGACAGGATATATCCTGTACATTATGAAGAAATATACAAGAAAAATGTCTGTTCAGGTGAAAGGCGTACAAAGAGAGTGATAGTAAATGGTGTAGACAGGTCGCTTGTTTTTCTGGATAGGTCATGGATAGCTTATGTGGAAAGCAGTGGCAGTCACTGCGTCATATATACCATTGACGGCTCATTTGAATCAGTGCAGAGCCTTAAGGTGTTTGAAAGACGATATAGGGATATGTTTGTGCGCTGTCATGAAAATTATCTTGTAAACCCAGAATATGTAAGTCGCATAAGCCGTTACAGAATAGAGCTTACATATGGCAAAGTGATCCCTATTTCTGAGAAGAATTACACTGCTGTGAAAACAAAATTATCCCATATAACATAAAAACTGGTGAACATTTTGCGTGTTCGCCAGTTTTTTATTCAGCATATTTTTTCTAAATTTCGCCGTATGGATTTTATTATCCGCTTTTCAAGTCTTGATATGTAGGATTGGGATATACCGACTTCATCAGCGACCTGCTTCTGGGTCATTTCTTTTTTGCCTGAAAGCCCAAATCGCATTTTCATTATCTGCTTTTCACGAGGGCAGAGCTTTTCGATCTCCTCCAGAAGAAGCTGTTTCTCAACTTCGCTTTCTATGCCCTTGTTCACTGTGTCGTCATCGGTGCCTAGAATATCAGATAAAAGCAGTTCGTTGCCGTCCCAGTCAACATTCAGCGGTTCGTCTATGGATATTTCATTTTTATACTGATTTGATTTTCTCAGAAACATAAGTATCTCGTTTTCTATGCACCGTGAAGCATAGGTCGCAAGCTTGATGTTTTTATCAGGACAGAAGGTGTTCACCGCCTTGATCAGCCCTATAGAGCCTATTGAGATAAGATCCTCTATGCCTGTGCCTGTTGACTCAAACTTCTTTGCTATATATACCACAAGCCTGAGATTATGCACGATAAGCAGTTCTCGGGCTTTTTTCGGGTCTGTTTCAAGAAGCTCAAAGGCTTTTTTCTCTTCCTCTTTGTTTAGTGGCGGCGGTAACGAATCTGCACCGTTTAGGTAATCTATAGTTTCGGGGTCGTCTGAAAACAAACGGCTCAAAAATCTGTTCAGCCCTAGAGCGAGTGTTTTAAGTGTGGTCATTTGTATTCCTCCTGTATTATCCCAGCAATGCGGGGTTGAATATAGCCCGTGACTTTCCGTTCAGCGAGGGCTTTATGCCCACATAGCATCTGACGTTGTGTACACGGTCTTTATCGTCGATTATCTTTACGCTCCCTGCGGCGGTTATGTGGATAATTCCCTCTCCGCTGACAGTAGAGCAGGGGATAATCCTGAAACCGCTTAGAGGGTCAGGCTCGTCACGGTCAAGGTCGTAGTGATAGAAAAGCCTGTCACAGCAGAAAACCACCACTGGCGTTCCTGTGAAGCTGTCGCAAAGCCTGTTCCCACTGTCGCAAATGGCAGGGACTTTCACTATAAAGCCACCATTTTCGTATATGGCTTCGTATTTTGCGGCCCTGTTGAAACACCTGCGTGTGATGTTCTCATAAAGACAGAGCAGACCATATGTTATACCGCAGGCAAGGGCAAGCTTAAATAGAGAGATGTCAAAATACACAGTGAGGTTTCTGAAAAAAATCACCTTGCTCCCTGATATCTGCCAAAGGGTCACCACTATACCCGTGAAAACTGCGTTCACGGCACTGTATATTATAAAGTATCGAAGTAGTTGCCAAGGGTCTTTACACCCAAAGGCTATAAGCACTGAGAATACCGCACTGACAAGCTTTATCACCACAATAAGAACTGCAGTGAAATATCCTCTGCTGTCTATAGCCATAACAAGCGACGAAAGTCCTCCCACCGAGCAAGCTGTCAACAGCCGCAGCGGACTTATGACCTTGTGACATATCCTGCCTGCCGCTTCCAGCATGATAAGCGTCATAATGGCGTTTGTCACAAGGAGTATATCTATGTAAATTTTCATGGCGTTCCTCCCTTTGATATTATGATAGCACTGCTTGGATGGAAAAATTGTCGCAATGGGGACAAAAAAAGATCCGCCCTCCCCAAATGGGAAAGCGGATATGCTTATTTGATATCAAATTAGTCAGCAAAGAAAACTGAGAAAGCCTTATATGCCATATAAGTGTCTATCTTCGAGGTTATCTCAAATGGTGCGTGCATTGAAAGCACTGGTACGCCAACGTCGATAACGTTCATGTCAAGGTTTGCGATATACTGTGCGACAGTTCCTCCACCGCCGCCGTCGACCTTGCCAAGCTCGCCTGTCTGCCAAACGATGTTGTGTTCGTCAAAGAGCTTTCTTACTCTGCCCACAAATTCAGCAGAAGCATCGGAAGTGCCTGACTTGCCTCTTGCGCCTGTGAACTTTGTGGCAACAACGCCGTAGTTTATCTGTGATGAGTTTCTTATCTCGAACGGCTCTGAGAATGTTGGGTCATATGCCGCATTTACGTCTGCTGAAAGGCACTCAGAAGCAGAGATAACATTTCTGCCCTCAAGTCCGTATACCTTTGCAAGGTCAGCAATGAAGTATGGCAGATATGAGCTGTTAAGTCCTGTGTTGCCGTCACTTCCTGTTTCTTCCTTGTCTGTGAGTATGGTCATGCAGGTCTTTTTAGGGTCTTTGCATTTGAGGATAGCCTGCAAAGCTGTGTATGCACAAACTCTGTCGTCCTGACCATAAGAGCCTACCATGCTTCTGTCAAAGCCAACGTCCTGTGCCTTGAATGCAGGAACAGCTTCAAGCTCTGCGGAAACGAAATCGTCCTCTACGATGCCGTATTTCTCGTTAAGAATAGCCATTATGTTGAGTTTTACCTTGTTTGAAACAGCGTCATCTCTGAATGGTCTTGAACCTATGAGCAGATTAAGCTCCTCGCCCTTGATGAGCTGTGGAGCAGGTCTTTTCATCTGAGCGTCTGCAAGGTGTGGCAGGATATCAGTTACGCAGAAAACAGGGTCGTCCTTGTCCTCGCCGATATTTACTGTAACGCTTTCGCCGTCAGCCTTTATAACAACGCCATGAAGTGACATTGGAACAGTTGTCCACTGATATTTTTTTATGCCGCCGTAATAGTGTGTCTTGAACAGGCAAAGTTCCTTGTCCTCGTAAAGTGGGTTCTGCTTAAGGTCAAGACGTGGTGAGTCGATATGAGCGGCAGCAAGTCTGATACCTTTTTCAAGACCGTCCTTGCCCATAACTGTAAGTATGATAGCCTTTCCTCTGTTTACAAAATAGAACTTGTCGCCGGCGTCATACTTCTTGCCCTTTTCATAAGGCTTGAAGCCTGCTTTTTCAGCCTGAGCCACTGCCTCGATAACAGCCTCACGCTCTGTCTTTGCAGTGTTCAGAAAGCTTTTATAGCCCTCGCAGAACTTGTCTGCCTTTTTGAGCTTTTCTTCGCTAAGGCGAAGTCCACCGTTTTTCTTATCCGAAAGAAGCTTTTCTGCAAGCTTTTCGCCCTCGGACTTTTCTTTCTTCTTGTTATCCATTGTAAAGTCCTCCTTTTAATGTATTCTTATTGAAACTGCGTTACAATGGGCGGACACTGTTCGCCCCTGCGCATGGTTTTGCTTAACTGTTTTCTGTAATATCCCCATGACTGCTGAGTATATCCTTATAATTGTCATAGGCTTTGCGTATCTTGCGCACATAGTTTGAAGTCTGGTCATTTTCGTCAGGTATGTCGCTGACTTTGAAATTGTCAGGGTCAACAGTGCCGTTTTCTATCCAACTGTCAACAAGATTCATTCCGCAGTGATATGCCGCCGCTGTCAGCTCTACAGAGCCGTCATACTTTTCCATAAGATAGCTGAGATAATATGTGCCATATTGGATATTAAGTTCAGGGTCGAACATATCATCATAGGTGTTGTCACGCTGATCGTCAAGGCGATATTTTATCCAATCGTATGCGTCCTCCATAAGCTGCATAAGACCTCTAGCACCCACTGATGAAACAGCGTCCTTATTAAAGCCGCTTTCCACTTTTATTACAGAGAACACAAGCACAGGGTCGCACTTGTACTTGGTGCTGTATCTTATTACATACTCCTCATAATCTGTAGGATATGAAAAAGAGTTCGGAATATCCTTTGCCTTGTTGATTATCTGCTCGTGATAAAGGTATGTGAGCCAGCCTATACCGCACAGCAGAAGTATGACTGCTATGAGTACGGGACCTTTTTTTATGTGCCTTTTCTTTTTACGCCTGCTGTTTTTTCCGTTAGCCGCCATTATATCTTTCCTTTATTGTTTCTATGACCTCACAGGTCTTTTGGAATGTGTCATTCACAGAGCCGTTGTTCTCAATGACGAAATCGCTGTGAGCCTTGAAAAATTCCATAGTATGCTGAGAAGAAAAACGCTTTTTTGCAAGCTCCGCCGAAATGCCGTCCCTTTTGGTTATCCTTTCAAGCCTTATGCCAAAGTCTGCCACAACGCTTACGATAACACTGCAAAGCTTATCCGCACCTGCTTCAAAAAGGGTCGGTGCGTCAAGAAGAACAAACTCGCTCTCTGTAGCGTTTATCTTTTTGTCAATAAGCTTGTTTATAAAAGGGTATATGGTATCATTGAGCATTTGAAGCTTATTCTTATCTGAAAAAACTATCTCCCCGAGCTTCTGTCTGTCAAGAGAATAGTTCTCGTCAAAGCAGCTTGGGAAAAGCTTTGCAAGTTCTTTACAGCATTCGCTATCAGCGTTTGTGACTTCTCTTGCAACAAGGTCGCAGTTTATTATCTCAAAGCCATTTTCTCTGAAAGCGTCCGATATAGTTGTCTTGCCTGCACCGCTTTGACCTGTAAGCCCTACTACTGTTTTTTTCACAGTTTCACCACCTGAAAGCCTGCGGCTCTTAAAAGTCGGTTATACACTGCAAGCCCCACGCCGTCTTTGTTAGGACAGCGTGCATAGACTTTCTTTGCACCTATATCGTCAAGCTCTCTGAGAACGTCGAAAAGCTCTTTTGCCTGTTCCTCGTCATTTGCGCCATAGCAGATATGAGGGATATCAAGCCCCTCGCAATCGTTGTCAGTGAACACCATAAGAGTGGTATCATTGTCAGCGTGAGTTTTCACATATTCTCTGAAAGCTTCAAGACTGCTGTCAATGATAGTCACATCAGCCTTTGGGGCATAGTGCTTATATTTCATACCAGGTGAGCGAACTTTTACGTTCTCACCCAGCTTTTCCAAAACGCCCTTGTCGATAAGAACGTTCGGAGTGATCTCCATAAGATCCTCGGCTGAGATAAATCCCGGTCTGAGAAGTCTTATTCCGTCCTCGCCTTCAAAGCTTATAACAGTTGATTCAACGCCCACTCCGCAAGCTCCGCCGTCTATTATGGCAGGTATCCTGCCGTGCATATCGTTAAGGACGTGCTGTGCTGTTGTAGGTGACGGGCTTCCTGAAAGGTTTGCCGACGGTGCGGCGATAGGGAAGCCGCAGGCTGAGATAAGCGCTCTTGCCACCTTATGTGACGGCATTCTTATGCCCACTGTGTCAAGTCCTCCGCTCGTTACCATTGGTATCTTTTCAGACTTTGGCATTATCATTGTGAGAGGTCCTGCCCAAAATTTTTCTGCGCACTTTACAGCAAGGGGCGGTATCTTATCCACAAGTCCCTCAAGCTGAGAAATGTCAGATATATGCACTATTAGAGGATTGTCGGCAGGTCTGCCCTTTGCGGCGAATATTTTTCCTACAGCCGCTTCATCAAAAGCGTTCGCCGCAAGACCATATACAGTTTCCGTCGGCATACCAACGACTTCACCCTGTGAGAGCAGCTTTGCGGCATATGCTATGCTGTCCTCGTCAGTGCCCAGTATTTTTGTGTCAAACATTTTTTATTCTTCTTCCTGACTTGCAAGCTTGGCAGCCTGATCGGCTGTTGCAAGTGCGTCGATTATTTCATCAAGTGCGCCGTTAAGCACCTGTTCAAGTCTGTAGATAGTAAGACCGATTCTGTGGTCGGAAATTCTTCCCTCAGGATAGTTGTAAGTTCTTATTCTTTCGGAACGGTCACCTGTTCCCACCTGTGAACGTCTGTTGTCTGCGATCTCCTTGTTCTGTGCCTGAACTTTCTGATCAAGAAGTCTTGAACGGAGAACTTTCAGAGCCTTTTCCTTGTTCTTGAACTGTGAACGCTCGTCCTGACACTCAACTACCATGCCTGTAGGCAGGTGAGTTATTCTGATAGCGGAAGATGTCTTGTTGATGTGCTGTCCGCCTGCGCCTGATGAACGGAAGACGTCTATTTTCAGATCTTTTTCTTCGTTAAGGTCAAGCTCCACTTCGTCAGCTTCAGGAAGCACTGCAACTGTAACAGTAGACGTGTGAACTCTGCCCTGTGACTCAGTTTCAGGCACACGCTGAACTCTGTGTACGCCGCTTTCGTATTTCAGTCTTGAATATGCTCCCTCGCCTGACACGCTGAAAGTTATTTCCTTATAGCCACCAAGCTCTGTTTCGTTGGCGTTCATGACTTCTATGGTCCAGCCCTTTGAAGCGGCATACATTGAATACATTCTATAAAGAGAGCCTGCAAACAGCGCAGCTTCCTCACCGCCTGCTCCGCCTCTTATCTCTATGATAACGTTACGCTCATCGTTAGGGTCTTTCGGCAGCAGGAGAAGCTTAAGCTCTTCTTCAAGCTTAGCCATATCTTCCTTGGACTCCTCAAGCTGCATCTGCACCATTTCCTTGAAGTCCTTATCCATTCCGCCTGCGTCAAGTAGTTCAAGAGCTTCGTCATTGGCAGCCTTTGCCTTTTTGTATTCGCCGAACTTTTCAACAATCGGCGTAAGTGTCTTGTATTCTTTCATAAGGCTCGTATACAGTGAAGTGTTGTTTACAGTTTCAGGCTGCATGAGCTTTTCGTTTATTTCATTGAATTTATCTTCGAGTGCTTTGAGTTTTTCAAACATAGTTATATTCTCCTGTCATTTTTATTTTATATCATACATTTGTTATATATCATAAATTGCGAGAATAGCTATGACTCAGCCTCTCTGATAATAGTTTTTACGTTCTTTTCGGCTTTGCTGCGTACTATCATGAACTCTCGTCCGCAGCCCTCGCAGCGCAGCTTGAAATCCATGCCTGAGCGCAGAACTATCATTCTGTTACTGCCGCAGGGGTGACTTTTCTTCATTACAAGAATATCGCCTTTTACAATATCCATTTTGCACCACTTTCCTTTCTTAAAAGGTGAAGCAGAGCGAATACTCTGCCCATACATCGTTATTATAACACATTTCTCCCTTTATTGCAATAGCGGAGAGGGCGGTTTTATTGCTGTACAAATATTATAGTCCATATATTTGATTTTTGTTGCATTGTTACAAAAATGACATTATAAGAAGCTGAATTTACAAAATGTTCATTGAATAGCTTTTGAAAAAGTGTTAATATTAGATTGTTCAAATTTGAAATATCTAATATTGGAGGTTTGACAATGAACGATAATATGACAACAGCAACGCATATGTTTGTTCATTCAAAGAAGCTTGCAGAAGCATATGAAAAAGTCATGCAGCCCCTTTGTAAAAAGCTCGATATGCCAAAGACGGCGCTTGACGTGCTCATGTTCCTTGCGAACAATCCTGAGTTCAACACAGCGGGTGATGTGTGTAGATATAGGAATATCAAGGCGGCGCTTGTGTCTTTCCATGTAGAAAAGCTTGTGGAAGCAGGCTTTGTTGAAAGGCAGGCGGTAAAGGGCGACAGAAGAAAATGCCGTCTGGTCTGCACAGAAAAGGCTCAGCCTGTTATAAAAGAGGGCAGAGAGCTACAGAAAAAGTTTGCACAAAAGCTTATCGCTGGTTTTTCGGACGATGACATGGCACATTTCAAAAAATGCCTGCATATCGTTAGCGACAATATAGACAGCATTCTTAAAGAATGTGTGTAGAAGGAGGTAACAACTATGATAAAACTGCTTAAAAAGATGGGCAAGCGTGAGGTGCTTATGGCTGTTCTCTGTGCACTTCTGGTGCTGGGACAGGTGTATTTTGACCTGACGCTGCCTGACTATATGACTGACCTGACCATGATGCTCAACACGGCAGGCAGTGAAACTTCCGATATCCTGAACGTCGGACTTAAAATGCTTGGCTGTACCCTTGCAAGTGCCGCTCTTGCTATCGTCTGCGGCTATCTTTCCGCAAAGACTGCCTCAGGATTCAGCTACACAATAAGAGAAAAGCTGTTCAACCATGTTATGGATATGGGCAGCGAGGAGATGCAGGACTTTTCCATACCGAGCCTTATAACAAGGACAACAAACGACATCACACAGATACAGATGATAGTGTCAATGGGACTTCAGATGATAATAAAATCTCCTATCATGGCAGTGTGGGCTGTTATAAAGATACTTGGCAAGAGCTGGGAGCTTTCAGCGGTGACTGCGGCGTTCGTTGTGGTGATATGCGTATTCGTTCTTGCAGTTATGGCGACCTGCATACCGAGATTCCGTATCGTTCAGAAGCTAACTGATAAAATAAACCGTGTGGCAAGAGAAAATCTCACAGGCATAAACGTTGTCCATGCTTTCAATGCTGAGAAATATCAGAACGACAAGTTCGATGTTCCAAGCAAGGATATGATGAACACACAGCTTAAAAACCAGAGAATGTTCGCACTTATGATGCCAGTTATGAATATCGGAATGAATGGTCTGACCCTTGCTATCTACTGGCTTGGAGCAGTGCTTATCCAGCAGATAGCCCTGACGGCTGTTCAGGACAGGATAACGTTTTTCAGCAACGTTGTTGTTTTCAGCACATATGCCACATACGTTGTAATGTCATTTATGATGCTCGTTATGATATTCATGATGTTGCCTGCGGCTCAGGTCTCAGCAGAGCGTATCAACGAAGTGCTTGAGCGTGACGTGAACATAAAAGAGGGCAGCGTCAGCGAGGGAAGAGAGCAGGGTACTGTGGAATTTAAAAACGTTTCTTTCAGATATCCTCATGCCTCTGAGGACGAGCTGAGCAACATAAGTTTCAAGATAGAAAAGGGTCAGACCCTTGCCATAATCGGCGCAACAGGAAGCGGCAAGACAACGCTTATAAGCCTTATACCAAGATTTTATGACGCAACGGAGGGCGAAGTCCTTGTGGACGGCGTAAACGTAAAAAACTATAAGTTTGACACCCTTTATGACAAGCTTGGATATGTCACACAGAAAGCTGTGCTTTTTGCAGGCAGTATAAGAGAAAACGTATTTTTCGGCGAGAGTGCCGCTCCTGAAAGTGACGAGGAGCTAAAAAACGCTATCGAGCTTTCTCAGGCGGAGGAGTTTGTGAATAAGCTTCCTGACGGCACAGAGCATATGATATCTCAAATGGGCAGAAACGTTTCAGGCGGACAGAAGCAGCGTTTGTCTATTGCAAGAGCGCTTTCAAGAAAGCCTGAGATACTTGTATTTGATGATTCTTTCTCAGCCCTTGATTACAAGACAGACGCAAAGCTCAGAGAGGGTCTTAACGAAAAGCTTGGGGACACAACAAAGATAATCGTTGCACAGAGAATAAGCACTATCCGTCATGCAGACAAGATAATAGTCCTTGATCGTGGCGAAGCCGTGGGCATGGGTACTCATGAGGAGCTTATGAAAAACTGCGACGTATACAAAGAGATAGCACTTTCACAGCTAAGTGCGGCAGAGCTTGCATAGAAAGGGGGACTGCATAATGAGAAAATACGAAAAGGCTAGTAAGGGCGAAATGGCGTCCGTTATGAAAAAAATAATAGAGTATATGAAAGGCAGTGTAGGTATCGTTGCCGTGGCATTGGTTCTTGCGGCGCTTGGTGCGGTGCTGACTATCATAGGGCCTGACAAGGTGGGCGAGATAACCGACCTTATAGCAGACGGACTTATGACAGGCATTGACCTTAAAGCGGTGGCAAGGGTAGGAATATTCCTTGGAGCGATATATATTTCAAGCTCGCTTTTTACCTTTATTCAGCAGTATATAATGGCAACTGTCACGCTGAAAATGTCATACAGAATGAGAAGCGACCTTTCAAGGAAGATAAACTGCGTTCCTCAGAAGTATTTCAACTCACATTCACAGGGTGATATACTCAGCCGTATCACAAATGATGTATCAACTTTACAACAGGGTCTTACAAACAGTCTTCCGACCATAATCAGTGCAGCGGCACAGTTTGTGGGCTGTCTTATAATGATGTTCGTTACAGAATGGCGACTTGCACTCATCTCACTGTTCATCACATTCTTGGGACTTTTCCTGATAGTTTTCATAATGTCAAAATCACAGAAGTTCTTCCTCGACAGACAGGAAAGCCTTGGTAAGCTCAACGGCTATGTTGAGGAGATGTATTCAGGCCACGAGGTAGTAAGGATATCCCGTGGAGCAGATAATGTAAAGAAACATTTCGCCGGACTTAACGAAGCTGTATACAACGCAAACTGGAAGTCACAGTTTCTGTCAGGTATCATGCAGCCGCTTATGAACGTTATCGGCAATCTTGCATACGTTGCAGTATGCGTTTTCGGCTCAATGCTCGCCCTTAACGGCACTATCACATTCGGCGTAATAATATCGTTCATTCTTTATGTAAGACTTTTCACATCACCTCTTGGTCAGATAGCTCAGGGCATGACAAATATGCAGACAGCTTCCGCCTCAGCTCAGAGAATATTTGACTTTATCGAAAGCGAGGAACTTCCAGACGAGAGCGACAAGAGCAGTGAAATGCCTGAGGTAAAGGGCAATGTAAGCTTTGAAAATGTTCGTTTCAGCTATCCTGATACTCCTGACAAGGTGATAATAAAGAACTTTTCCGCAGAGGTAAAGGCAGGTCAGAAGGTGGCTATCGTCGGACCTACCGGAGCAGGAAAGACCACTATGGTAAATCTGCTTATGAGATTTTTCGAGATAAACAGCGGAAGTATCTCCATAGACGGCACGCCTATATCACAGCTGAGCCGTGAAACTGTCCACAATATGTTCAGCATGGTTTTGCAGGATACATGGCTTTTTGAGGGCACTGTGAGAGAAAACCTTGTTTACAACATGGAGGGCATAAGCGACGATTCCCTTGAAAGAGTGTGCAAAGCCTGCGGTCTGGATAAGTTCGTTCATACGCTCCCTGAGGGCTTTGATACAGTGCTTTCAGAAAGCGTAGCAATATCCGCAGGACAGAAACAGCTTCTCACTATCGCAAGGGCAATGCTCCAGAATGCGCCTATGCTCATACTTGATGAAGCAACATCTTCTGTCGATACGAGAACGGAGCTTCTTATCCAAAGGGCAATGGATAAGCTTACAAAGGGCAGAACGAGCTTTGTTATCGCACACAGACTTTCGACTATCAAAAACGCAGACCTGATACTTGTTATGCGTGACGGCGACGTTATCGAAAGCGGAAACCATGAAACTCTTATGGCAAAGGGTGGATTTTATGCCGAGCTTTATAACAGCCAGTTTGATCAGGCTTCATAAAGCAGGCTTTTATATGCAAGGCACACGGCTTTTACGGCTGTGTGCTTTGTGCTTTTTTTACTAAAATGGGTGTGACAGTGGTGTGGCTGTATTGAAAAATGACAATAAAGTGTATTTTATTTCATAAAATCAGATATTTCACTTGACTAATCCGTATTAAAATGGTATGATAAATATGTATTTTTATAAAATATATTATTTGCAGAAGGATTGATATATAATGAAAACACCATTTATAACCAAGGAAAAGGCTGAGGAGATAATCAAGCAGTATCCTACACCTTTTCATATCTACGACGAAAAGGGTATCAGACAGAGAGCCAGAGATCTTTACAAGGCATTTAGCTGGAACAAAGGCTTCAAAGAGTATTTCGCTGTAAAGGCTACCCCTAACCCATTCATTTTGAAAATACTCAAGGAAGAGGGCTGCGGCGTTGACTGTTCTTCTCTTACTGAGCTTATGATGAGCGACTGCTGCGGATTCAGCGGAAGCGACATCATGTTTTCTTCAAACGTTACTCCAAAGGCGGATTTTCTCAAGGCAAGAGAGCTTGGCGCTTATATCAACCTTGACGATTTCACTCACATAGATTATCTTGACGACCTTTGCGGTATTCCTGAAACTATCTGCTGCCGTTTCAATCCGGGCGGACATTTCGAGATAGAAACTCAGATAATGGACAACCCTGGTGAAGCTAAGTACGGCTTCACAAGAGAGCAGCTTTTTGAGGGTTTCAAGGTACTTCAGCAGAAAGGCGCAAAGCATTTCGGACTTCACGCTTTCCTTGCTTCAAACACTGTTTCAAACGCTTATTATCCAAAGCTTGCAAGAATACTTTTTGAGCTTGCTGTTGAGCTTCATGAAAAGACGGGTGCAGACATCAAGTTCGTAAACCTTTCAGGCGGTGTTGGCATAGCATATGAGCCTGACAAGCCACAGAACGACATCTTCGCTATCGGCGAGGGCGTTCGCAAGGCATTTGAGGATATAATGGTTCCTGCTGGTCTTGGTGACGTTGCTATCTTCACAGAACTTGGCAGATATATGCTTGCTCCGTTCGGCCATCTCGTTGCTACCTGCACACATCATAAGCATACTTATAAGGAGTATGTTGGTCTTGACGCTTGTGCCTGCAACCTTATGCGTCCTGCTATGTACGGTTCATATCATCACATTACAGTTCTTGGCAAGGAGAACGCTCCATGCGACCACAAGTATGACGTAACTGGCGGTCTTTGCGAGAACAACGATAAGTTTGCGATCGACAGAATGTTGCCTGAGATAGACACTGGCGATATAATCGTTATCCACGATACAGGCGCACACGGTTTCTCAATGGGTTATAACTACAACGGAAAGCTCCGTTCAGCAGAGATACTTCTCCACGAGGACGGCTCATTCGATATGATAAGACGTGCCGAAACTCCTGCTGACTATTTCGCAACATTTGATTTCACTGATATTTTCGATAAATATACAAAGAATAATAAGTAATGACGCTTAGATCCACAGGGAATTTCTCTGTGGGTCTTGCTGTTTTCAGGGCGTTTGGTGAGCAAATATTAAAAAAATCGGAATTTATGTGATTTTTGCTTGCAAAATAGTATGAGATGTAGTATAATATTAAATTGAATTGGTGTATTTTTGCACCTAAGGCGTTGCCTTAATATTAAGAAAGGTCAGGGATTATATATGGATTTGAACATGGTCAAGTATCTGGCAGAGCTTAGCAAGCTGGAATATTCCGATAAAGAGCTTGCAGCCACAGCCGAGCAGATGACTGATATTATTGATCTTATGGATACCGTAAAGGAAATCGACATTACCTATGACGATCTCAAGGACAATCATGATGTTTACCTCAACGATCTGAGAAAAGACGAGGTCATCGAATCTATGCCTACTTCAAAGGTCCTTTCAAATGCAGTGAATACAAATAACTGCTTTGTAGTGCCTAAGGTCGTAGAGTAAATTTAACAGGAAGGTAGTGTGAAATTTGGACGTTTCTTCAATGAAAATCCGTGATATGCGTAAGGCTCTTGACAGTAAGGAAATCTCCGCTAAAGAGCTTGCACAGACATATTTTGAGAGAATAAAGAAATATGACGATAAGGTAAAGAGCTTTATCACTGTTACTGAGGAAAAGGCTCTGGAACAGGCTGAAAAGGCTCAGGGCGTTATCGATAAGGGCGAAGCAAAGGCTCTCACAGGAATACCTGTGGCAGTAAAGGACAATATTTGTACAGAGGGCGTAAAGACCACCTGTGCATCAAAAATGCTTGAAAACTTCGTTCCGCCTTATAATGCGACCGTTATGGAAAAGCTCGACGCTGAGAATATCGTAATGCTCGGCAAGACTTCCATGGACGAGTTCGCAATGGGAGGCTCTACACAGACCTCCGCTTTTGCAAAGACAAAGAATCCTTATGATCTTGACCGTGTACCTGGCGGCTCATCAGGCGGATCTGCTGCGGCTGTCGCTGCGGGACTTGCTCCTGTCGCTCTTGGTACTGATACAGGCGGATCTATCAGACAGCCTGCTGCTTTCTGCGGCGTAACAGGTATCAAGCCAACATACAGCAGAGTTTCAAGATTTGGTCTTGTGGCTTTCGCTTCATCTCTTGACCAGATAGGTTCTATCGGTCTTGACGCTCATGACTGTGCTATACTCCTTAACGAGATATGCGGCTATGACTTCCATGACGGCACAAGCTCAAAGCTTGAAGTGCCTGACTTCACCGCAAAGATAGGCGAGTCAATGAAGGGCATGAAGATAGCACTCCCTAAGGAGTTCTATGCAGAGGGCATCAATGATGAGGTAAAGGCTGCCGTTTTAAAGGCTGCTGAGGAATATAAGGCAATGGGTGCTGAGCTTATCGAGTGTTCAATGCCGTCGCTTAAGTATGCTGTTCCTTGTTATTATCTCCTTGCTTGTGCTGAGGCTGCATCTAACCTGTCAAGATATGACGGTATCAAGTATGGTCACAGAACTGCTACAGCCGACAGCTATGAGGAGCTTATAATCAAGTCACGTTCAGAGGGATTCGGCGAGGAAGTAAAGAGAAGAATACTTCTTGGAAACTACTGCCTGTCAAGCGGATATTATGACGCTTACTACAGGAAGGCAATGGCTCTCAGACAGCTTATAAGAAAAGAATACAACGATATATTCGAGAAGTGCGACGTTATTCTTACGCCGACAACTCCTGCTGTTGCATACAGCCCTGAGATGACTTCCGACCCTGTTCAGATGTATCAGGCTGATATATGCACAGTTACAGTAAATATTGCAGGTCTGCCTGCAATATCAACTCCTTGCGGCTATGACAGCAAGGGTATGCCTATCGGTATGTCTGTTATAGGCAGAAAGTTCGACGAGGCAACTATCATCAAGACTGCCGACGCATACGAAAAGGGCTTCAAGCCTGTTGCGCCAAAGCTTTAAGGGAGGTAAGACAAATGGAAAAATGGAGAACGGTCATCGGCCTTGAGATCCACGCCGAGCTGCTTACCAAAACTAAGATCTTTTGTAACTGCTCCGCTGAGTTCGGAGGTGCGCCAAATACAAGATGCTGCCCTGTATGTACAGGTATGCCTGGTACTCTGCCTATCATCAATCAGCAGGCTGTAGAGTATGCTGTAAAGGCAGGATATGCACTTAACTGCGGCATCAACAAGTTTTCAGTATTCGACAGAAAGAACTACTTCTATCCTGACCTGCCAAAGGCATATCAGATATCACAGCTTTACAGACCTATCGTAGGTCCTGGATATGTGCCTATCGAGGTGAACGGTCAGAAGAAGAACATCAGAATAAACCATATCCACCTTGAGGAAGATGCCGGTAAGCTCGTTCATGACGCTTTCAACGGAATCTCAATGGCTGACTATAACAGATGCGGAATCCCGCTTATCGAGATAGTTACTGAGCCTGATATAGCGTCAGCAGAAGAAGCTATGGCTTTCGTTGAGCAGATATCTCTGCTTTTACAGTATGCAGGCGTTTGCGACTGTAAAATGGAGCAGGGCTCACTGAGATGTGACGTTAATATCTCTCTTATGCGTCCTGACGCTACTGAGTTCGGTACTCGTGCGGAGATAAAGAACATCAACTCTATCAAGTCTGTTGGCAGAGCTATCAAGTATGAGGAAAAAAGGCAGGCGCTTCTTCTTGAAGCTGGCAAAAAGGTCGTTCAGGAAACAAGACGTTACAACGCAAACAGAGATAAGACAACTTCAATGCGTACAAAGGAAAACGCTAACGATTATCGTTATTTCCCAGAGCCTGATATTCTTCAGGTAAACCTTACAGACGCTCAGCTTGATGAGATAAAGGCTAAGCTGCCTGAAATGCCAAGCAGCAGATTCAAGAGGTACACTGAGGAATACGGTATTTCTGAGATAGACGCAAAAACGCTTATCCAAACAAAGATAATCTCAGATTTCTTTGAGAATGCACTTAAGAGATATAACAATCCTAAGAGCGTTGCTGTGTTCATTCTCGGCGAGTTTATGAGAAGAGTAAATCTGGGCGAGATAGATATAAACAATATCAGCTTCACACCTGAGGAGTTTGCAGAGCTTGTTGAAATGGCTGATACAGAGAAAGTATCAAAGAATGACGCTAAGACCGTGTTCAGAGCAATGGTAGAAGAGGGCGGCAAGCCTATGGACATTGCAAAGAGCAAGGGTATGATAATCACTGTAGATACTGCAAAGGTTGAGGCAGGCGTTGACGAGATACTCGCTGCAAATGCCGCACAGGTAGAGCAGTATAAGAACGGTGAAACAAAGGTATTCGGCTTTATCATGGGTCAGTGCACAAAGGCTCTCAAGGGCGTTGCAACACCTAAGATAATCAAGGAAATTCTTGAAAGCAAGCTGAAAGCTGCCGCTGCAAGTGCCGCTGCTGACAATGAGAAGAAAGAGGACGTAAAGGACAACGTTATCGACACTTCAAAGCTCACAAAGTATGAGAACGCTGATAAGTATGTACCTGAAAATGACGGCAAAATGCTTATGATAGATACGGCTGACGTCAAGAAAGAGTTTATGCTTGCTGACGCTAAGGCTAATATGGGCAAGGAAGTTGAGTTTTCAGGCTGTGTTCATAGAATAAAGAACATGGGAAGCATTGCATTTATCGTTGTAAGAACCTCAAGAGATGTTATACAGACAGTTTACTCTGCCGACAACTGCAAGGATTCTATCGAGGGTCTGAGAGAGGGCTTCTTTGTAAACGTAAAGGGTATCGTTAAGGAAAACCCTAAGGATTTCAATGGTCTTGAAATAGAGCTTAATTCTATCAAGCTTATCTCAACGAACGCCGCTGAGCTTCCTTTAAAAATATCACAGGGCAGACTTAACTGCACAATAGAAGTAAATCTTGACAACCGTGCCGCATCGCTGAGAAACCCTTATGAGAGAGCTATATTCAAGCTCCAGGAGGGTCTTGTTCAGGGTATGCACAAGTTCATGCAGGCAAACAACTTCACTGAGATACACTCACCAAAGATTGTTGCACAGGGTGCTGAGGGCGGCGCTAACATTTTCCGCCTTGACTATTTCGGCAAGTCTGCGTTCCTTAACCAGTCACCTCAGTTCTATAAGCAAATGGCTGTGGCATTCTTTGACAGAGTTTATGAGATAGCACCTGTATACAGAGCTGAAAAGCACGCTACTTCACGTCATATCAACGAGTATATCGGTCTTGATTTTGAAATGGGCTATATCGACAGTATGTATGACGTTATGAAAATGGAAATAGCAATGCTCAAGTCCATTTTCGAGTATATCAAGGAAAACTATCAGAACGAGTTGAAGATACTTGAGGCTGACGTTCCTGAGATAAAGGAAGTTCCGTCTATCAAGTTCGCTGACGCTATCGAACTGCTGAGAGGCGGCGAGGGAAGCGGCAAGAAGTTCGACCTTGACCCTGAGGACGAGGTAAACCTCGGCAAGTATGCAAAGGAGAAGTACGATTCAGACTTTATCTTTGTTACACACTTCCCATCATCGAAGCCTCCGTTCTATGCAATGAACTCAAGGGAAGACCCAAGAGAGGCATACAAGTTCGATCTGTTGTTCAGAGGACTTGAAATTACTTCGGGCGGTCAGAGAATACACGATTATAACGAGCAGGTAGAGAAGATGAAGGCTCAGGGACTTGACCCTGCTGACTTCAAGAACTATCTTGAGGCTCACAAGTATGGTCTGCCACCTCACGGTGGACTTGGTATCGGTCTTGAAAGACTTCTCATGAAGCTTCTTAACAAGAACAACATCAGGGAAACATCACTGTTCCCAAGAGATATCAACAGACTTCTTCCATAGTCTGCAAATATGTTTATCAAAGAACGGGCAGGTCTTGTCCGTTCTTTTTTTGTGATAATGCAAAAGTCGGTACGTCGGGGCTGTATAAAAGCAGAATATTTGTCCAATAAGAATAGTATAATTCAATGATACTGATTCGGAGGACTGATATTCTTGAAAAAAATTCTTACTTTACTTATTTGTTTTTTGACCCTTTGCTCCTGCGGAGGTGAGGTAAATTCTCAGAGGGACAGGCTTGTGACTATGGAAAAAGCATCGGTGATACCTGTGTGCGGAGAGAAAAACTACACTGATGTGGAAACGTCACACAAGCTTAATTATACTGTGCAGAAAGCTATATGGATATCCTATATTGACCTTGCTGATATGCTCACCGGGAAAAGTGCCGAGGAGTTTCGTGTGAATTTTTCGCAGGCGTGCGAAAATGCTTTGAGCATAGGTTGTAATACGCTGTATGTCCACGTCAGACCTTTTGGGGACGCTATATATGATTCGGAACTTTATCCTGCATCAAGATATATAACAGGCATGGCAGGTGAGCAGGGTGACTTCGACCCGCTTGATATAATGATACAGACCGCACATGATAAGGGGTTTTCTTTTCACGCATGGATAAACCCTCTCAGGTGTGAGAATGAGGAATGTTTTCAAAATTATGACGATAGCTTTCTTCTGAAAAAATGGTATGATGAGGACAACGGCTATCTTGAAAGCGTTGAGGGCGACAGCCATTTGTGGCTCGACCCTGCTTATGATGAGGTAAGGCAGCTTATCGCAGAGGGTGCGGCGGAGCTTGCAGAAAATTATGATATTGACGGTATACATTTTGACGATTACTTTTATCCCACAACGGCTGAGGACTTTGACGCTCAGTGCTTTGCGGTTCAGACGGAGTTTGACGATCTAGCAAAATGGCGGCTGAACAATATCTCCCTTATGGTTGGGGAGATATACAGTGCGGTCAAGGGGGTGGATAAGGATATTCTGGTGGGAGTTTCGCCTCAGGGAAATATGGAAAATAACTATGAGTATATGTACGCTGATGTGAAAAAGTGGTGCAGTGAGGAGGGGTATATAGACTATATCTGTCCGCAGATATACTTCGGTTATGAAAATTCTGTCAAGCCTTATGAGGATACCCTACAGCAGTGGGCTGATATCTGTACAACTGATGTTACGCTGGTGGCAGGTCTGGGAGTATATAAGATAGACAGCGAGAGTGAATTTTCTGAAAATATCGGCATTATCGGCAGGCAGATAAATGACGCTGTAGTTAGTTATAGCTACGCAGGAGCGGCGGTCTACGGCTATGCAAGCTTGTTTGGTGGCAGTGATAGAGGCTGTCAGGAACTGAAGTCTATCAAAAGTGCTTTTGATAAACTTGATACATCTGTAAAATGATATGCGATATATAAATTATGGTATGTTAAATGTAAACAAATTGTGATATATTATTATAAAATTTATGGAAGTAAACAAAAAACTATTGAAATTTCTTTTGAAATATAGTATAATGTTATATGCTGTAAGGCGATAATAGAAAATGTTTTTGTATTATTTGCCTAAAACAATATTATTTTGCTAATTATTCAGGGAGGGATTTTAGTGTACAAAATCGTAACAAGAAGACAGCTCAACGACGCTGTTGTTCTTATGGAGATCGACGCACCTTACATTGCCGCTAAGGCTGAGGCTGGTCAGTTCATCATCTACAGAGTTGATGAGAAGGGCGAGCGTGTTCCGCTCACTATCGCTGACTATGACAGAGAAAAGGGCACGATCACAATTATTTTCCAGGTAGTAGGTGCATCTACAACTGAGCTTGCAAGACTTAATGAGGGCGACTATATCCATGACGTTGTTGGTCCTCTCGGCGTTGCTACAGAGTATGACGAGGGTATCAAGAGAGTTGCAGTAGTAGGCGGAGGCGTTGGTTGTGCTATCGCTTACCCACAGGCTAAGAAGCTCCATAACATGGGCGTTGAAGTTGATCTTATCGCAGGCTTCAGAAGCAAGGATATCGTTATCCTCGAGGACGAAATGGGCAAGGCTTCTTCACATCTTCATATCTGTACAGACGACGGTTCATACGGCTATCACGGATTTGTTACAAACAAGCTTCAGGAACTTATTGACGGTGGTGCTAAGTTTGACGAGGTCATCGCTATCGGACCTGTTCCAATGATGAAGTTCGTTTGCAAGGTAACAAAGCCTTATGATATCAAGACACTCGTTTCACTCAACCCTATCATGATCGACGGCACAGGAATGTGCGGCGGATGTCGTGTAACTGTTGACGGCAAGATCAAGTATGCTTGCGTTGACGGCCCTGACTTTGACGGTCAGAAGGTAGATTTTGACGAGCTTATGAGAAGAAACTCAACTTATAAGGAGCAGGAAAAGGCTCACTTGTGCAGACTTACTGGAGGTGTAAGATAATGGCTAATATGAGTTTGACAAAGACTCCTATCGCAGAGCAGGAGCCAAAGGTAAGAGCTAGAAACTTCAAGGAAGTTACTTTGGGTTACACCCCTGAGCAGGCTATAGAAGAAGCTCAGAGATGTCTTAACTGTAAGCACAAGCCTTGTATGACAGGATGTCCTGTAAGCGTTAGAATTCCTGAGTTTATCGCAAAGGTAGCAGAGGGCAAGTTTGAAGAAGCTTATGCTATCATCAAAACAACAAACGCTCTGCCGGCTGTTTGCGGACGTGTATGTCCACAGGAGCATCAGTGTGAGGGCAAGTGTGTAAGAGGTATCAAGGGTGAGCCTGTTGGTATAGGCAGACTTGAGAGATTCTGTGCAGACTATATGATGGACAAGGCAGTTGCAGTTGAAAAGGCTGAGCCAAACGGTCATAAGGTAGCTGTTGTCGGCGGCGGTCCTTCAAGCCTTACAGTTGCAGGCGACCTTGCTAAGCTTGGTTATGACGTAACTATCTATGAGGCATTCCATACAGCAGGCGGCGTTCTTATGTATGGTATCCCTGAGTTCAGACTTCCAAAGGCTATCGTTCAGCACGAGATAGACAATCTGACAAACATGGGCGTACATATCATGACAAACATGGTTATCGGCAGAGTTCTTTCTATCGACGAGCTTATGGGCATGGGCTATGAAGCTGTATTCGTAGGTTCAGGCGCAGGTCTTCCAAGATTCATGGGTATCGAGGGCGAAGGTCTTGTAGGCGTTTACTCTGCTAACGAGTACCTTACAAGAATCAACCTTATGAAGGCATACAAGGACGATTATGAGACTCCTATCATGAAGTCTAAGAACGTAGCTGTAGTAGGTGGTGGTAACGTTGCTATGGACGCTGCTCGTTCTGCAATGAGACTTGGCGCTGAGCATGTTTATATCGTATACAGACGTTCAATGGACGAGCTTCCTGCAAGAAAGGAAGAAGTTCATCACGCTCAGGAAGAGGGCATCGAGTTCCTCGTTCTTAATAACCCAGTTAAGATAGTTGGCGACGAGAACGGTCATGTAAAAGGCATGGAGTGCATCAAAATGGAGCTGGGCGAGCCTGACGCAAGCGGCAGAAGACGTCCTATCCCTATCGAGGGTTCAAACTTCATTCTTGACGTTGATACAGCTATCATGTCTATCGGTACATCACCTAACCCACTTATCAGAAGTACAACTCCTGGTCTTGAAACAAACGATCACGGCTGCCTTATCGTTGACGAGAACGAGTCAACAACTAAGGAAGGCGTTTACGCAGGCGGCGACGCTGTTACAGGCGCTGCTACTGTTATCCTCGCTATGGGTGCAGGCAAAAAGGCTGCCGCTGCTATCGACGAGTATATCAAGAACAAGAAATAATTTCTTGTAAATGAAAATTATTTGTTAAAAGGCTTGAAGTTTGTGCAAATATCTGATATACTAATATAGTATTATTAGATTTGGAGGTCTTTTGATGAATTTGTCAGCAATTATTTCAGTTTTGGCTGCTGAGCAGAGTTCACCTGCATCACTTGCCATGACTTTTATCCCACTGGTACTCATAATCGTGTTCTTCTATTTCTTTATTATCCGTCCGCAGAAAAAGCAGGATAAGAAAGACGCTGAGATGAGAGATAACCTTGAGATAGGTGACGAGGTCGTTACAAACGGCGGAATCGTTGGTATCGTGTTCTCTATCAAGGACGACACTGTTGTTATCGAAACAGGCGGAGACAGAAGCAAGATCCGTGTTAAGAAGTGGGCTATCGCTAAGAATGAAACAATTCATGACGGTGACGTAAAGTAAATATCGCTTTTAAGGGACGGGTAGTTTTATCCGTCCCTTTTTGTGTTCTTATTGTCCGTGGCTTTGAATATAATTTCTCTAGGGAATTTTGTATGCGGGGGTGCGGATATGAAAAATAACAGGCTTTTTGGGGGCAGAAAGCTTTCTGTGCTGTCATCTACGGCAATTTCTGCCTGCGTGGGGTGCGGTGCGATATTTGTTGCTGTGCTTGCTTTTGCGTATGTTATTACTAAGATAGATGCCACCGATCTTATGCTGTCGGTGATGTCAACAGCGGCACTTGGTATCGGAGCGTATGCAGGGGGATATGTCTGCGGAAAAAGGCAACGTAGAAACGGTCTGCTGTCAGGTGTGCTGTGCGGAGTGTTCATTTTTCTTATCATTGTCATTCTCAGTGCACTGTTTTCAAAAGCAGCCGAAAGCTTTTCCGTGCCTGCAAAGCTTGTGCTTACCCTTGTGTGTGCAGGCATAGGCGGAGTTGTAGGGGTTAATTCTAAAAGCAGCCGTTTTTGATAAGGATAAATATTTATACTGCATTAACTATTCGTTCATAAAACATGGTGGGATATGTGGTATAATTAGTGTAAATCAATTATTGGAGGTAAAATCCTATGAAACATATCAAGACGATCAATAAGGCTAATCTCAAGAAGACTGCTGCTAAGGGTGGCTGCGGCAAGTGTCAGGCATCATGTCAGTCAGCTTGCAAGACCTCCTGCACAGTTGCTAACCAGAAGTGCGAGAGAGAAGCTTAATATTCCGATCTTTCTGAGGCGTGCGAGCGTACACACGCCTTGCTAAAGGGACATTTTTATGTCCCTTTATTTTTGTATAAATTTGTATATGAATATAAATGCGAAAGGTGATTTTTAAATGATACACAAGTTTAAGCTTGGCGGCTTTAATGCACTGCTTGACGTGAACAGTGGCGGAGTACATATTATAGACGATCTGACATATGATTTGTTAGACAATGTTGAGCCGCCTTTTGAGGAGAAATGTCCTGAGGACGTTGTAAGAAAGCTGTCAAAGATGTATGACAGCAAGGATATCGAGGATTGCTATGAGGAGATAGTTTCTCTTTATAATGACAAGATATTGTTCAGCGAGGACGATTACGAGAAGTATGCCCTGTCTGCTGTGGCTTCACCTATCAAGGCAATGTGTCTGCATATCGCTCACGACTGTAACCTGAGATGTAAATATTGCTTTGCTTCAACAGGCGATTTCGGTCAGGGCAGAATGCTCATGGACTATGAAACAGGCAAGCGTGCTATAGATTTTCTTATAGAGCGTTCAGGAGACAGAAAATTTCTTGAGGTGGACTTTTTCGGTGGCGAGCCTTCACTGAATTTTGGCGTGGTGGAGCAGCTTGTTGAGTATGCACGTTCACAGGAGGAGCCTCACAATAAAAAGTTCAGATTTACTGTTACAACAAATGGTGTACACCTCACTGACGAGATGATAGACTTCATCAACAAGGAAATGTACAACGTTGTTCTGTCTATCGACGGAAGAAAAGAAGTCAATGACAGAATGAGGGTGCGTGTTGACGGTTCAGGAAGCTATGACAGGATTATCCCTAACTTCAAGAAGCTTGTTGAGAAACGTCCTAAGAACAAGGATTGGTATGTAAGAGGCACTTACACAAAGTATAATCTTGACTTCTCAAATGATGTAATGCACCTTTATGACCTTGGATTCGACCAGATATCCGTTGAGCCTGTTATGGCTGACCCTAGCGAGTCTTATGCTATCACTGAGGCTGACCTGCCGAGGATCTTCAAGGAGTATGAGATACTTTCTGAGAAGATACAGAAGATAAGGGACGAGGGCAAGTTCATAAACTTCTTCCATTTTATGATAGACCTAGATCAGGGCCCTTGTGCGATAAAGAGACTTAGGGGCTGTGGAAGCGGAAACGAGTATGTTTCTGTTACTCCTGACGGCGATATTTACCCATGTCATCAGTTCGTTGGTATCAGCGAGTTCAAAATGGGCAATCTTTATGACGGCACATTTAACGAGGAAATGAAAGATATGTTTGCTCACGCACACGTTTACAACAAGCCAGAGTGCAAAAAGTGCTGGGCAAAGTTCTATTGCAGTGGCGGTTGCAATGCAAACAACTACATTTACGCAGGTGATATCCACAATGCGCATAAGCTGTCATGTCAGATACAGAAGAAGCGTCTTGAATGTGCTATCATGATGAAGGCTGTTAAAATGCTCGACAGCGCAGAATGAATATAAATATTTTGTAAATTTTACGCATGGTAACTTTTATGTACATATATAAACTTAATATGTACAAAAACGTTTGAAGTTTAACATAAAAATTTATTGAATAATCGGTTTAAAAAGCACGGAATAACAAATGACGTTATTTCGTGCTTTCTGCTGTTATTACATAGTATGATCATGTCGGAAAATAGCAAAATGTGTCTGTCATATTAATAAGTATTAAGATAAATATAATGTATACTAAGCTGGTAGCTTATTGACAAAGTGGGTCGAATTTAGTATAAGATTGACATAAACAAAAGGTGCTTGGCGGTCATGTTACCGCAAATCGGCTATAACGAGCGCCCTCTGTATCGGACAGGATAAACCGACAAATTATTATGAAAAGGACGAAGAGATATGAAAACTAATGAAAAGAAGAATACTTCTGCTAAGAAGAAACTTATACCTGCAGTTGCAATGCTCACAACTTCCGCTGTAATGCTTTCTACTGCTACTTACGCTTGGTTTACGATGAGCAGAGAAGTTGAAGTAACAGGCATTAAGCTTACTGCTACAACTCCACAGACAATTGAAATTTCACTTGGTAAAGCTACAACTGGCAACACGCTGACTGCTGGACAAGAGGCAACTGCACCTGGTGCTGATGAAACACTTTGGTCACACACTGCTGCTACGGGTTCTGTATATAAAGATTTTGGTAAGCTTATTCCTGCATCTTCTGTTAATGGTTTTGATATGTTCTATACTGTAAAAGCAACAGAAAATGGTAAGAAAGTTTCTGATGTTGACAATCCTTTCAACAAGGCAACTACTGCTGCTGGCTGGGAATTTCAGGATGACGGTAAATCTTCTGAAAAAGGTGATGCTGTTACAGCTGTTGATAAGGAAGGCTCAGGATATTATCTTGACATTCCGGTTTGGTTCAGAACAACAAGCACTAGTGCTGTAAACCTTGGTCTTGACGTTGAAGTTAAACAGGGTAGTGATAGTGATACAACTACAGAACTTTACAAGGCTGCTCGTGTTGCAATACTCCCTGACACTAAGGCAGCACAGAGTGTGTTCCTTGGTGCAGAGGGAAATGCTACTACAAATTATTACACAGACGGTAAGGCTGTTTCGACCGCGGCAGCAACTTTAACTGCTTCATATGGTGAAGTTTCTGTTGCAACAGAGGTTAAAGCTACTGACGGAAAGGTTACTAATGCTGCTAATGCAACACATGTTGCTACTGTAACAAAATCAACGGGTACAGGTTATGGTGGCGCTGTTAAGTATTACATTCGTGTATGGCTTGAGGGAGAAGATGAGGCTTGTTGGAATGCTAATGCAGGTCAGGACTTCCAGATTAATCTTAAATTCTATGACCTTTCAAACACAGGCACAGGTGTTTAATCCATAACAATAAAACAAAAAAGACGCCGAAGAAATTCGGCGTTTTTTGGTAAATGGGCATAAAAAATAATTTTCCATATTTGGGGAAATTCCCCAACTTTTCTTTGCTTTTTGTCGAAAATATGCTATAATAATATATTGGAACAGGAAAGGAAGTGACTTGCTTTGAACGGTAATTCAACAGTTGACGGCGTTCGTGCTGTGGAGCTTTTCTATAGACCTATAAAAAATACCGACAGCGGCAGGGGCACTTTTTTGCAGTCGCAAACAAGGCTAAATTCTCCTGCTATGGGTACGCTCATGCCTGCGGATTATCTCCCTGTGGCTCAGCTTTCCGACCGATGTGTTAGCATTTTCAAGCTTGCTTTCGTTCAGCTTTTGCAGGCTTTGGGCAAGTTTCACGAAAGGGAAGTTGACGTTGATTGGGCAAGTGTGTTCATGCCTGCAAGATTTTTAAGGCAGACGGAAGCTCCGAGAGTTGTGGCAGATTATTGCGATAAGTTCGACGTGAAGTATGAGCGTGTCTGCTTCGAGTTGTCGCCTGATGTGCTTGATGAAGCTGACAGCACAGCGGCAGATAACGTGGCTCTTATGAGAAGACAGGGCTTTCATTTTCTGCTCACAGGCTTCGGCACTGAGGGCTTTAAAATGTTGAAAACAGCTGAGTTCAAGGTAGATAATATCATGCTTGACGGCTCAGTGGCTCAGGTTCTTGGTAAGAGCGACAGGTATGATACCTGCGTGAACTCTCTGCTGAATTTCGTTTTTGACCTTAATGCTGAGGTCATAGCTGACGGAATTACTGATGATAAGCAGGTGAAACAGCTCAGTGGTATGCAGTGCCTTTACTATTCGGGAGAAAATGCAGGAAAATATATTGCGGAAAGATACGTTCGCAATAGAAATGAGTAATAAACGGGTGATACGGTTTTGGACGGTAAAAATATAGATAAAAATACAAGAGTAGTCGATACCCTTGCACTTCGCAGGACCGCCAAGGAAGCTAAACGCTATGTGGTATTGATGAGATTGCTTAAAATACTTGCCATTATACTTATCGCTATCGTGGCGGCGGCTTATGCGGTGTCTTATTTTTACGACAAGTATGGTAGCTTTACAGTTAAGATAAGTAAGTATGATATGATAAATCAGGGGCTTACTCTTTCGGAAACTCCTGACTATACCACGAGCAATTCAAGGCTCAATGCGGATATCCTCTATGATATGACAAATATCAGTGGCGAAGATCTCCCTGATAATATCGACAAGATAAACGGCAGCCATAATGGCGAGGGGTATATAGCTTATACTTTCTATCTCATAAATTCCGGTAAAGACACACTTAGCTATGACAGCGAAATGACTATCGAGAACGTCACGAACGGTGTTGATGAAGCTATCAGAGTGGAGCTTTTCGTGAATGGCGAGAAAACTGTTTATGGTAAAACAAAGTCTGACGGCAGCGGTAAGGAAAGCGATTGCGACAAGGAGTTCGCCTCCTCTACTGAGGTCATGAAGGACCGACGTGAAAAGCTTGGTCCCGGTGAGAAAGACAAGTATACAGTGGTCATATGGCTTGAGGGAAATGACCCTGATTGTGTTGACAAAATAATCGGTGGCACAATGAAGCTTGGTATGAATTTCAAGATCGTTGAAACAACTTAAAGAATTAGAAGGGAGGAAGCCTCGGGGTTCCGAGGTTTTGAATTATGAAAAAAGCTTTGAAGATCGTTTTTAATGTTATCGCATGGGTGGTGCTTATCTTTGCACTGCTTATAACAATTCTCGTGTTCTCGTCTGATAAGAATAATGGTACGGCAAGTCTGCTGGGATATATCCCGCTCACAGTTGAATCTGACTCAATGAAGCCAACCTTCAAAAAAGGCGACCTTATTATCTCAAAGGAAATAGACGATATCAATTCTCTGAAAAAGGGCGACGTTATCACTTTCTGGACTCTTATAGAGGGCAAAAAGGTGAAGAATACCCACCGTATCGCAGAGGTACTCAATGATAACGGCTCTGTAGGCTTTATCACACGAGGCGATGCTAATAACGTAGATGATACATACACTGTTTATGCAGGTGATATAATTGGTCAGTGGAAAGGTGCAAAAATAGGCGGTTTTGGCAAGGTAATGGATTTTCTCAGAACAAAAACGGGATTTTTCATTTGCATACTTTTGCCGATAGCACTGTTTTTCCTCTTTGAGCTTTATAAGCTTATCGCAACCATAATCGAGATAAAGCGTCCTGCTATCACAGAGAGCGATGAGGAAGAAATAAAAAGACGTGCAGTTGAGGAATACCTTGCACAGCAGAAGAAAAAGGAAGAGGAAAATGCACAGCAGGAGAAAAATGACAAATAACTGCTGCTTGGGTGATACATTATGAATGGATTTCTGAAATGGTTTTTTGTTTTTATGTCGTCAATGCTTGCAGGCTTTGGGCAGATCTTCAAGGGTCTGTAGAACGGCATAAAACAGATCTTCAATATAAAAAACTACATAAGGATATTCAAGACCTACTCGGCAGACTTTGGTGCGCTGGGCTGGATACTTTCTGTGCTTGCAATTATCGTTGTTGTGGCTATCTTTGTGCTTATTATTTTTATGATAGTGCTTGCTGTGAGAAAGTACATAAGATTCAGACACTCTATCGTCAGCAACGAGGATCTTATCGAAGAAATATCTGACCTGCAACGTCAGGTGGTCAAAATGACCAAGGAAAAAGATGAGATCATGGCAATGAAGGTGGCTCAGCTTGGCGTATATGATAACACCGCTCTTGCAGAAGGTGAAACAAAGCTTGCAGAGGGCGAGCAGATGCCTGCACAGGGCGAAGTTCAAACCATTGTGGACGGCGTTGTTCAGACAGCAGATTGCCGTTTTTCAAAGCTTATCGAGGTGGACAATTTCTACAAGACATACGAGCCGCCTGCTTACAATAATGACATCACCCTTAGCGGTATCTGCGAAGCATACAGAAACTTTGCCTGCTCAAGAATGCACCTTTATTATGACATAAAAACTATCCGACTTTTCATTGCAGGCATGGCTTCAACAAAGCTCATTATCCTGCAAGGTATCTCTGGTACAGGTAAAACATCATTGCCATATTCATTCGGTAAGTTCTTGCAGAAAGATACCACTATTGCTTCTGTTCAGCCGTCATGGCGTGACAGAACTGAGCTTTTCTGCTACTTCAACGAGTTCACGAAGAACTTTAATGAAACAGAAGTCCTAAAAAGAATTTATTCTTCTGAATACAATGACGATGTAAACTTCATACTTCTCGACGAGATGAACATTGCGAGAGTAGAATATTACTTTGCAGAAATGCTCTCGATTCTTGAAATGCCTGATCCTGCCGAGTGGGAGCTTGATCTTGTTCCTAACGTGTGGAGTACCGACCCTGTTCGCCTGGATAAGGGCAAACTGCGTATTCCGCAGAACATTTGGTATATCGGTACTGCAAATAACGACGATTCCACGTTCACTATCTCAGATAAGGTATACGATCGTGCACAGCCTATCAATCTTGACGCAAAGGGAGTTGCCTTTGACGCACCTGACACGCCGCCTATGAATTTAAGCTTTGAACATCTTGATACACTCTTCAAGGAAGCTTTTCAAATGTATCCAGTTTCACAGGACAGTCTGAAAAAGATCCAGCAGCTTGACCTGTGGGTAATTGAAAAGCTGAGAGTGGCTTTCGGTAATCGTATACTTAAACAGATGAACTTGTTTGTTCCTGTATATGTTGCCTGCGGTGGAGATGAACTTGACGGCATTGACTATGTGCTTGCCACAAAGATATTCAGAAAATTTGAGTCGCTTAACTTGGCAATGCTAAGAGAAGAGTTGAAAGAGCTTTGCACCTATATGCTGAAGCTTTTTGGCAGAAACACTATGAAAGAATCTATAGCATATCTTGAAAGATTGCAAAAACTGTACTAAAATTTGTACTCATAAGTTTTGAGAGGAGGGACGGGCATGAGCGAATACAACGAACAGCGTGCAGCTTTTGACAAAGCTGTAAAGACGTTTGACGGCAATAACAGCTTTGCGGCAGCCCGTGCCTTGCTTCTTTCGGGCGAAAAAACTGTATCTTTTAATCGTAAGATAATCGAGAAGAATATAGATTCGTCCTGGCTCACAGAGATAGAAAAAGCTTTGCCACATATTGATACGGTAATAAGAAATCCAAGAAACACCATTAAAGAAGTGGAAGAGATCGTGCCTATCGCTATGTCAAGGAAGATAACGGTAGAGTCCATAAAACATCTGGGACAGCACACCGATCTTATTCAGGATATCGACAAAAAGACTGGAAAGATAACTCCGTCAAAGATACTCAACATTCATAAAGAGGAAACTCTCGATACATATGAAAATAGATTTGTAAATACCCTTATCGACAGGCTATACATTTTTATAAATATAAGATACAATAAGCTTGTCCAGACCGCAGAGGCGCAGGAGGCTTATTCTTTTAATTACGATACCGTGGCTGACAGCGGCGACGGCAGAAAGGTCAACATTAGTTTTAAGATAGAAACTGTTGACAGTCTTGTCAGCGGCAGCAAGGATACTGACGTTTGGGCAAGGCTTGAAAGGGTCAAAAAGGCTATCGAGGGCTATAAAGGCTCAGTTCTTTGTACCACTCTTGGCAACGCTTTTATCAGACCGCCTGTTATGAGAACAAACGCTATCACTAAAAATGTGGACCTTATGGCGTGTCTTACCCTTTGGCAGTTTATCGAAAGCTACGATAAGGCAGGCTACGAGGTCAACGTTTCTGATACTGCACAAAGACCTGATGATTCTTATATCGAGGATATATATGGTCTGACCGCAATGAACTATATGCTTTTCCGCTCCTATACCCATGGGGCAGATAAGTCGGAGGAGCTTAAAACCATAAAGAGCAAGACCCTTGCACCAAAGGTTGTCAGGCGTTTTGATAAGCAGACGTCTGATAAATATGATGTCATAGTTGGCGAGGGTGAACAAAGTAGTGCAGGTAAGACAGATATGGGTATGTCTGCCGAAGAGGCAGGAAACCTTACGGCAGAGCTTGACCGTATAGTTGAGATAGAAAAGCAGTTTCTCAAAGACGAGGAAGACCGTAAGAGGGCTGAGGAGCTTGCGGCTGCAGAAGCTGAAAGAAAGCGTGCCGAGCAGGAGAAACTTGAGCGTCAGCGGCGTGAGGAAGAAGAGCGCATAAGGCTGGAGCATGAGGAAGCTGAACGCAGAAGATTGGAGCTTATCCAAAAACAGCAGGCGGAGCAGGCTGCAAGAGAAAAGGCGGAGCGTGAGGAACGTGAACGCCGTGAAAAAGAGGAAGAGATCAAGCATATCGCAAGACGCAAAAGGCAAATGGAAGAGCGTAAGCGCCGTGAAGAGGAGCAGCGTGTACGTGAGGAAAGAGCTAGGATCCGAGAGGAGAAAAAGCTCGTCCGCAGCAGCCTTGGATCTGCTATGGATCAGCAGATCAGCACGAATGAAGAAGCCGTGTCTTCAAGCTTTGTGTCAGAGTATGAGTCCCCTGAGATCGCTGCAAAAAAGGCGAAAGAAGCACAACAGCAGCGTGAGCAGGAACGTCGTGAGCGTGAACGTGCTGAGCGTCTTAAAGCTGAACGTGAAAGCTTTGAAAATAAAAATATCAATGAGATATTTAAAGAATATTCCAAAAATCCATATTACATGGCAAAACGTGGCATAACATATGTTCTGGCTCACGCATTTGGGATCATACCTGTTGTGACGGATAATCCGGACTATATCAGAATGCTCAAAGTCAAGAAGGAAAAAGAACTGGCTGAGGCAGAGAGAAAACGTGCAGAGCGTGAAATTGAGATTATCTATGAAAAATATGCTCCGTATCTTAAATATGATGTAAAGAGGCGTATCAAAAACAGGCAGTTTAAAAAGAGAAAACGTCTTGAGCGAAAGAACAGACCGCCAAGACCATATATTCCGCCACAGCGCACCGCTGAGGAGCAAAAGGCTATCGACATTGAGATGAAGAGGCTTTACAAGGAGTATCACGTTTCGGCTGTGGGCAGAATGGCAAGGCATTTGAAAGAGAAATATAGGAAACAATAACACGGAGGGAGAGTCGTTATCATCGGCAAGGCGTTGAGGATAGTAAAAATAGCTTTGACAATACTTGGCTCTGCTGTGTTTGCGGCACTGCTGAGTGTGACGGTGTACATAATGGTCTGCGGCTGTATCGGCAAAACAGCAAGCATTTTGGGATACAGCGTACTGAAGGTCGTGAGCGGAAGTATGGAGCCGTCTATACATGAGGGTGACTATATTTACATCAAAAGGACGGATACTGACAGCTTAAAGGCAGGGGATATCATTTCGTTCTACTCTCAAGATGATAGTATTAAAGGCGAGATAAATACTCACAGGATATCTGAGGTTTTGAGCGACGGCACTTTTGTTACTAAAGACGATGCTAACAAAATAGAGGATAGCGTGACGGTGCAAAAAGTCAGCATTATTGGAAAATACTATGGGAAACTCAGATTTTTCAAGTGGCTTGGTTCATTTGCATCAACAAAGAAGCTCCTCATACTGTTTGTGATAATCCCAACAGTTTGCATGGCGGTGTATGAGGTAAAAACTATCGCTGAGATAAAAATATATTCAAACCGTGAGGAAGCTTTGAAAGCGGCTGAGGAAGAAAAGGAAAAGCTCATGCGTGAGGCTGTTGAAAAGGAAGTTCAGCGGCTGAAAATGCAGGAAAACGAGAAAAAGGAGGCGAACAGCTTTGAATCAGGAAAAGATAATGAAGGCTAAAATGATAACGGCTATCGTTATTTGTATTGCGGCACTTGCAGGGCTGTTCGTTTTTATCGGGCTTTATATGGATAAGTCCGAGGAAGTCAGAAAGACTTACATTGCTAAGTATATGGAAAATCTGTCTGCCGCCTCTGAGGAGATAGACACTTATCTTGAAAACGGCAAGGATCTTCCAACGAGATATAACATGATACTTTCGGACATGGGTGCGGCAAGGTCGCTGGTATTTCTTATTGACGATTACACTGATGAGCAGAAGGCTATAAATGAGCTTCATTATTGCTTTGTGAAGTATCCCGAACAAATGCAGGGCAAACTTGAGGACGTAAAAAAAGCACTTGACCATATCACCGAAAATCTTGACAAAGGCTATAGGGAAGTCAACGAGATAGTTGATTCGGTTGATAAAATGGGAAATTAATGCAAGGAGGACAATAACGTGAGCAGTAAAGGGCAGCTTAAAAGAGAAATAAAGAAATGCAGACTTACTATCGAGGAGATAGAGCGTAAGAGATCACGTTCACAATCAGCACTTGTTCAGGCAATTCTTTTGCAGGAAGAGCCTAACGAAATGGACGTTGAGTGGTTCAACAAATACACAGGCGAGATAACCGCTTGCAGAAACCACATGATAGAATTGCAGAAAGAGCTTGACTCGATGAAATAATGGAGGTCGCCAAAGTGGCTGAGCATAAAGTGATAGAGAAAGCAGACAGCGAGGAAGAAAAGAAGAAACGCAAACTGCTTATTATAAAAATAATACCAGTTGCAGTGCTGGCATTTATACTTATTGCGGTCAGTCTGGCTTGGTTTACCATTGATAAAGCCCTTGATCTTGATTCATTTGGAATGAAAAGCGTAGATTCGCCATTTGAACTGAAAACGGTAGGCAGTGCCAATGTGCTTAAAGCTGAGATACTTGACAGCAATGACTACTCTAAGGTGTCTGATGGGAGCAACATCACTTCTGACGAGAACAACAAGATCTACTGGCTTCTTGATGAAGAAAGCGGTATGACGAATGGTATTAATCCTGGTAGTCATGGAAAGCTTACTTTTTATGTTGTCCCGAACCAGTCGGGGGAAATGGAGATACAGTTCAAGTTGAGTATCACGGGGTATGCAGAGAATAAAAACGAAGACGCTGTTTCTTATGAAAAGGTTACTGAAGAAGAAGTAACTAGATTTATGAATGGACATATCATGTTTTTTGAGAAATATGATGAGAACAATCACACATATTCCGATTTTCTTCATGATGAAACATTCACAAGGACGTTTAAAGATTGTAAAGTAAACGTTCCGCAGGAAGTGAACGTATATTGGGTGTGGCCGAACACGCTTGATCAGATACTAATGAAAAGCACAGATGAAAATCTGACAGAGAAAAATGTGCTGTTTGATGATGACAGTAAAGAACGTTTGGATTTTGCGGAATATATAAAGGGTAATTTAAGCTTGTTCTTGTCAGGTGATGCTGATAAAGAACAAAATAAAAAGGTTATTGAGAATATACTTAATGGTGATAAATACAGCACAGCACAGTTATCATCACTAAGCTCCATGTATAATGACGCTGACGAAAAGATAGGTACAAAGGTGCAATATATCCTTGTTGAACTAAACGTATAGATAAGAATATTAACTTTGCACGGAGGCAGTTGAAAGTGAAAGCTAATAGAAATCAGAAAATTAATAGAATATGCCGCAAGCTTTACAGCAAGTATCGCAAGAATGTTATTTCTTTAGTTACAGCTGTCGTATTGCTTGTCACGAGTATGCCGCTTGCAGACATTTCAGGTTTTGTGTCTAAAATGGTATCAACTGTCACCAATGCTATTACGGCTATGGCGGCAGATACATATACTGACATAACTAACGATATCAAAAGTGGCGTTTTTACGATACAGAATGCAGACGATTTTAAAAAGCTTCTTAATGCAGACCCTGCTGTTTATCAGAATATCACTGTATTGTTTTCAAACAACCAATCTCAGTTTAAGGCTTCTGATTTTACAGGAATAGAAAAAGGACTTGGCAATGAAGAATATCCTTTCATGGGAACAGTCAAAGCAAATGAGGGTTCAGCTATTAATCTTCCTATTAATTTTGCTCTGTTTGAATATCTTAGTGACAGTGCAAATTTAGATACTATTATTTTTGCTAGACCGGAAGAAAAAAATTCAGCTTTGCTTGCTGAGAATGTTATACACGGTGATGTGGCTTCAGCTAATAAGTGGAAAATAAAAGCTGATCCTGTAGATGATTCAGGTGCTACAAATTATAAATCCTTCACGTCTGTTATAGGCAATATGAAAAATGGAGCAACGGTCGATCTGGATATCACTCTAAGTAATGATGTCAAGGTGGAAGTATCAGGCGGGGATAATGCAGGACTTGCTTGCGGCACTATGGACGAAAACACAAGTCTTGATGTAAGCTTGTCAAGTAGTTCGCTTGACGTTTCCGGCAAATCGAACGCAGGTGTATTTGTCGGAAAAATGAGTGCTGATGCAACACTGAACGTTGACAAGTGCAATGCCTTGACAAGTGTAAATATATCCGCAAACAACGCAGGCGGACTTGTGGGCAGTGCAGAGAATGCAGAAATAAATGTCGGCGAAGGTGTCACCCTTACCATGACCGGAAGCGTTACAGGCTCTGTAACTGCGGGCGGTCTTTTCGGCTCTTATACATACAGTAAAGCTAACGAAAAGACATTTGACATTTCAAAATTCATTGGCATGAAAATGGCACTTGCTTGTTCATCAGGAGATACCGCTGACAGTGCGGCTGTTGGCTCTGTTTTCGGACTGCTGACAAACAGCGCAGATAGTGTAAAAATTAGTATCACGGGCACCGCTAATGATATTATTACTTCAAACTTCAAGGGCACTGTCAGGGCAGGCTTTTATGGTGGTATTGTCGGAAGATATTCTGCCAATGCTCTTAGCTCTGAACTAGCACTAAGTGATATCATTGTAAATGTGACTGGCTTATGCAATGCCCTTGATTTTGGCGGCCTTATTGGTAAGATAGGTGATAACAGCAAGGCTTATGTAAGCGTCAAGAATACCACTATAAGTATTAATAATCCCACATCATCACAAAATAATTATGGCGGACTTGTGGGCTATGCAGATCAGGCTTTTATTGATGTTGGCGGCAAAGTCACAGTTACTGCAAATAATGTTTCTGCAAATCAGAGCGTAGGTGGCATTGTTGGCAAATTTAATAAAAATGGCGTTGTAAGGCTTGGCGGTGAAACAAACCTTTCAGGCTTTTATCCTAAAGACCCTAACAAAAACAGATGTCAGATAGTAGGAAATAGAGGCAATGCTTTGATCTATAGCTTAAAAGGCTGGTCATTTACAAGGACATCTTCAAAAGTCATAGACGATATGGATTGGGGCGGAGTGCTTCGACTTAACAATTCCGATCTGCTTGAGAGTGCTGGCGGTGTTCTGTCTTTTGATGGATCAGGACATACTGTTACAATAAATGGATTTACTAATAATAATATAACCATAAGCAATAGGGCAGATTTTGCCCGTGCGGCTTTGATCATGCAGCATGATAGCAATGATTTTGTTAAGTATAGCGGTGCTAGCAGGGCAGATATGTTTGCGGCAAATATCAGCCTTAGTGCAGATGTTGATATAAGCGACACAGGTCTAACCGGCTTTATGCGTGATAATGGTGAGGATAAATTCACAGGCACACTGAATGGCAATAGTCATAAACTTACCATGACAGTGGGAACAGAAAATGATAAGATAGTTTTCCATACTCACAACGGACTTTTTGCAAAGACAAGCGGTGCAAAAATAAGCAATATAATGCTTGTTTCAAACTTTAATATTGTCGGTGATAATGTTTCTGGCGGTGATGCTTGTTATATTGGTTCTGTATCTGCATACAACAGCGGAGCTTTGACTATTGACAAAGTGACCGCTGATGTGACCGCATCTCCAAGTGGTGCGTATACTAATTTTGTCGGAGGTCTGGTTGGATATGTTGCTGACGCCACAAGTGAAGTTTCGTTCACTAATTCTGCTGTAACAGCAAATCTTACATACAATAATAGCACAACAAAGGTAGATTGTACTTGTCTTGGCGGAGTTATCGGAATGGTAGGAGCTGTTACATCAAAACCTACAACTGGTATTAAGTTTAATAATGTCACTGTTGACGGAAATATAACTGACAAACACACAGGAAGTAACTCCAGAGTTGGTGGACTCATTGCAGAGGTCGGTGCTAAGGATAATTCAGCTTCTGTTGTACCTAATAAGGTATCTATCACCAATGTTAATATTAATGCTTTAACAATAAATTCTAGTGGTAAATCAAATAGCGGTGGATTTTTAGGGCATAACTGGTATAGAGTAGAAATTGATCTGAATAGTTTGAATGTAAACAATTCAAGATTAACAGTGAACAATGGCACAGAACTGGGCGGTCTTGTACTTTCCACAACAGGTTATTGGAGCATAAAAGAGGTTAGCTTTGACGGTGTGACAGTGAAAGCAACAAAATGTATAAATTTCGGCATGCTTGCCTCAACTCTTTTTGGTAGAGATTATGACTCTTATGGCTTTGACTATTTTAAAGGTGAAAATGTCAATAATTACAGAAGCTCACGAGATGCAACTTATTTTGAACTTACTAAACCTAATGGATATAAGATCTCACAAGATACTAAGATAAATATAAGCCCAAGCTATTCGTATTTTGATGAGATAGCTCGTTGTAGTATTTATTATTCTTCTTCAGCTAGTTTTATGTCTAATCGTCAAGCCATAATTTCAATTCCTGCTGTTACAGCGGACGGAGAGCGTTTGCTGTATATGGACGGAAAGAACTGCAATACCTATCAAAATCAAACAACAAATAATGGTGCTGTGTGGAAAAATAATTCTTGGGCAAGATATTATTATAACCTTGATGTATATAAAAACGGTAAAGCCACCACAGGCGGAGCTAAGGCTGTTGAGTGGAGCGCAAAGCTTTTTGCGGCAAATAATATAAAAGCATATATTAATAGCACAAATATAGATTTTCCAACAGATCCAGAAATAGATTTGACAGGATATTCATTTTATCCAGTTGATACAAATGGTTGTAATATAAAATCAAATTCAACTATTACTTTTGAAAATAATGGCTTTAATCAGTCTGAAATGGTATCAAGCAGTAATAGTGACAATTATGCCCGTACAACTGACGGAATAGATGGAACAAATTTAACTAATGACCATAATCAACATTACATGATGCAATGCGGACTTTTCAGGAATGAAAATGGAGCTGTTACCATAAGTGGTAAACTGACCTTTAAGGGAAATATCGGTAAGGTGAATGGTGGTTCAGGTGCATTGGTTTGCGGCTCGGTTGCTGACGACACCAATACTACAAAAAAATCTGTCAAAATTACCGGCAGTATCGTTCTTGATGATCTGTATGTGAATGATACTTCTTTAAGTTTAAATGGTGAAAATTCTTATGCCCCTTTGCTTATAAATAAGATAGGCAACATGACAGAGATCACTATACAGAATGTGTCACAGAAAAAACACAGTATGACTGCTGAAAAATATTACAAAGGCGATCAGAATTATGCTGCAACAAGCCTTATAGGCAATGTAGGAAGCGAAAAGGGTCAAAATATATCTCTGACTTTCTCAAATATCAAGCTTGACGCAAGTAATAAAAATTCAATTTTCAAAAATGCTACTTTGCTTGAGAGTTTTCAGCATTCTGACGGAGCAGGCTCTTCTGCAATATACAATTATAAATGGGACGACGATTGGGGTACAGAAGAAAAGCATAATGTAACCTACGGAAAAGAAGTGTCTGACACCATAAAGAATAGTCTAGATAATGTGAGCAGGCAGAATAAGTATCATGGTGATTGGAGTAGGGATGACAGGTATACTTCTCCTGACCAAAATAACGCAACAGAGGAATATAGCTTTACTGAATACAAGCCATATGTTGCTATATCGTATGATACCACCCAAAACTATGATGAGATAGACGTAAACCTTGAGCGACCATATTTGGACGAGGGTTGCGGAACATACTCTGATCCATATATCCTTGACGCTTCCACACTTGCAGAGGTCGCACGAGTTATCAGTACAGCCGCACCTACAAATGGCTGGGAAGTAAACTATAATGCAAATGTTTCTGCCGATAAATCGACTATTAATGCTAATAGTGCTTTTTGTAAAGGCACTAATCATAAAACTTATACTTATGATGGAACAGGCAATTTCGTAAGCGGAAAGGAAAAAGTTTCAAAAGATAACATGATCAAATATCTTTGCGAGGCTTATTACAAGATAAATGATGATATAGTTCTCGGCAGTTCTTTTGCAGGTCTTGGCGGAACATCAAACAGTTACGTTTTCAGGGGCGTTATTGTTGGACAGAAGAAATCCGACGGAACATATCCAACTATCACCAATAATTCTGCAAGCCCTCTCATCAGGTTCAGCAGCGGAAGTGTTGTAAAAGATATCAATATAAAATATACCAAAGAAGTAACGCTTTCAAAAAACAATAATAATAAATTAAACTATAGTACCGGAAAGACGGAGTATTATGGCGGTGTTATGGGCGTTGTGTTCGGTGGAGATAATATCATTGATAATGTCAAGGTAACAAATCCTACTATAAAATTTGCAAATAACGATAACAGCAAACAACATCTCATTACTGCAGGCGGATATGTTGGTGCCATAGTTTACGGCGGCGTTATTTTCAGAAATATGGGCAACGTTGCCAAAGATAGTGCGCTTACAACCAACAATACTGAGGCAGTGGGTGAAGACGTATATACCAATCTTTTTATCAATCCATATATAGGCAGAGTTGTAAACGGCTTTGCTATCGAAGAGGGAACAACGTTTGGTAAGTCAACTAACCTTAACAATGGCAGGAAAAATTATCTCATCACGCAGTTTAAGAGTGAGCTAAGTGATGATGAGAAATTAAATGTTATTGCCGGCACGACCAATACCATTGAAGTGCTTAATGCACAGGCGTTGTTTATGCTGTCTATCATATCACAGTCCGGTATGGGATATACAGACCGTAATAAAAATACTTGCGACTATGGTCATTATACTTTTACTCGAAATGCAGACTATTCAAAAGTTGGCACAGCTACATTGACTTCTGATGATAAAGATTACAAAACTGCGATCTCAGATTATCAAAGACTTGAAAAGGCTACAAGCAGGGAATATGAAAAGAAAAATTCTGTAATGCTAAAAAAATATACAAAGCCAAGTGAAAAAGGTCTTTATGAAGCAAAGTGGGCACACGAATTAAATAAGAACTTTACTGTTAAACTCACAGGAAATGGAACCTATGACCTCACCAACACAGGTTTTCGTGGTATAAATCAGTTGTTTGATGCAACAAATAGTAACTTGGGCGACATTAAATGTGATTATACTTTATCTTTGACAACTATCCAGGGAAATAATCAGACTATAAAGCTCGATACAGATATAAAAGCCTATGCTGTGAAAATAACAGACAACAAGAGCGGTAGCGCTATTGAAATCCAAGATGTGGATAACTATAAATATCGTACCGCATTTGCCTCCGTAAAAGGAGTTGGGTTGATAAACTGTTCAACGTATGCTTTAACTGTAAATAACCTTAAGCTTTCCGGCAAGATCAGCGTTAAGACGTATAACAACGATGGACAATCGTATGTTAATGAAGACCTTTCTACAGGTGGTATTGTTGGCGGAGTACAGAGTTCTTGCACGTTTAGCGGAATAACATTGACTGATCTTGAAATATATGGTGCATATACTGTGGGAGGACTTATAGGAAAGTCAACAAATGATATCAATATAAGTAACGTTAAGTCTGAAAACAGTGGCGTTTATGTGTATGGCGGATTTGAAACAGGCGGTCTTGTGGGAAATTCTCAGAAAGGCAGCGAATTCGCTGTTAAGGATTCTAAGATAAAAATTAATAAAGTTGAATTTGCTAATCTTGATAAAGGCACAAAAACTTGGTTTGGCGTAGGTGGAATCGCAGGTTCTGCAAATATCAAAACGACAATAAGCAATGTTCAGCTTACAGCATATAATAAAGATAGCTTTATCGGTTCAAAAAAAGACAATAAACCCCTTGCAACTCAGACAATGAACGAGGGCGGTCTTATAGGACTGTCTAACGGAGCATGCACAATAACAAAAACAAGCGTCAGCGTCGATGTTTATGGTAGTAATGCCGGTGGATTCGTTGGAATAAACAAAAACCAGTTGTCTATCAATGACTGTTACTATGGAGAAACATCTGAAACATCAGCTTGCGGTGTTTATGGCTATACAAGTTCAGGCGGAATGGTCGGCACACAGAATGCGGCTGTGACCATATCAAAGTCTGCTGTAAAAAATGCAACGATAGGTATACCAGCTGCTAAAACTGATAATGTAGGTATCGGAGGTTATGTTGGCATTAAAACAAGCGGTGATCTGAAGATAACTGATTGTGAAGTCAACAATGTTACTCTGTCAGCAGAAGATCAGTCCAAGGGCGCAGGTGCAGGCGGTGTGATCGGTCATAATGACCGTGGAAACACATATGCTTATGATATTCTCATAAATAAATTAGGCTATGTAAGAGGCAACAACAGCGTGTCTGTTTCTAACTTGATAGGTTGGAACAATGATAAAAATCTACCATCTAAATTTATTGGAGTATCGGTAAATAATACGGATTGTTTACCTGATATACAGTATAATAATTCAGAAGCACCTACCAACTTTATCGCAGTTCACTCCGACTACAACGGTACTCAGGACAATACCAAAAATATCGGCGAGGGAAGCGGCACGCACGTTGATATCTATTCGCCTTATGTCAATATAAATCCAAGCGTTCCTGTCGGCGGTAAGACTTTCGCAGGCGATCTTGTTGGCGGAAATATGCAGACTATCATCAGTGACGCTGCTTCTTATACGAATGGCACAGCCAAAAAATCCTATGGCATAAACAGTACCATAAAGACATATGCAGAGGATCTGGCTAATTCAAAGCTTACAACATTCGGCAAAGCTTCTGAGCTTAACGTTGAGCAGCTGAATGATCTTCCAGTTTTGCTTATAGATGATAACTCATCGTTGAATATCACACAAATGCTCGCAAAGTATATCTCAGTTCTGACAAATTGTGATGTTTGCGACAGCAGTTCAAATAAGCTGAAAACAACAGATCTTATGAATGTAAGCACAGCGACTTATGTGTATGATAACGGCGTTTTAGAAAAATCAGACAAAAGCACTCTTACGTTTAACAGCAAGACAGGATAGTTCAAGGTCACAGACGGTCAGTATGACAATGACGGCACAAACAGATTTACTGTCATTACTCTTGATTATATCGACCCAACGGGAAGTGGTAAAACTGCTCTTAGACTTCATATTCCTGTTTTTGTAAGAAAGGTGCTTGATTTCAGCTTCCAATCTTACGTTATCTCAGGCACAGACTATAACCATTCTCACTATACGGATAAAACAAAGCTTGCTTTTGAGAGCTTTGATGCACCTGTTACTACTTATTTTAAGTATTCCTATTACAAATCCGCTAACGAATGGGAAAAAATGCTCAATAACGGTGACGGTCTGCTTTGGAGCTTTGATAAAAAGCTTTATCTTATTGGTGATAGTGCCACTGACAGTGGTGTGCTTACCGATGATACAAAGCTAACTCTTGTTGATGCAAATAACAATGACAAGACTTATCATTCTACCGCAAGTGATGCTAAGTTTAATAAAACAACCGGTGAGCTTGACTTGACAAATATAAGTGGCTTTAAACCGGTTACAATGAATGATGTACTGTTAAGATATGCGTCGGTAACAGCTAAAGAATCATCTGACGGAACACTTGTTGAGACAGCTGATGAAGCTACAGCTACTGTAAAAACAAGCGACGGCAAGTATTATAGACCTGCTGGTGAGAATGAAACAGGCACTTATAAGATAACTGTTTCAGCGAATAGTAATACACCAAAAAATGATAATGACGAAATGATAATAAGCGAGAACTATTATCTCACTATCAATATTCCGGAAACGGGAAGCTCGAAAAAAGTCATCAAGAACTTTGTGAATTATTATAGCGGTAATAAGCCAAGAAAGCTCAATGGCAATATTCCTACAAATCTTGTCCAAGTGACAAATAATGACACTGGCGCATATGTTATTGCAAACTTTTTTACACAGCTAGTAAGTGTGACGGCTCATGACCCAGAGGAGATAACAGCGTCAAATAACTTTATCCATGCCACAATGACGTCAAAAATAAGCATTGATCCGAGCCTTAGAGATACATTTAATGGCTATAAGAGTGACGATTTCAATATGTATCAGGCGTTTAAATTCTCTATGAAGAACTTTGATGAAAACGATGCGGGAGCTAATGCAAAGATCATTGCAGGAACTTCGGTGAATGTTGATTACAGCATTTTAAATAGTTCAGACACAGAGTTATCAAACGCAAAAATAAGCAAGACTGAGACACTTTCAGAAGCTAAAGACAGCTATATGCTGATGTATCCCGATTCGGTCTACGATTATATCAATAGTGACGCAAATGGTTCTATAACTGTCAAGGCTGATATCAGCTTAACTTATGGTACTGCAGGGATCATAGATCAGTTTCCTGAGCGTAAGGACGGTGATACCAAAACCGGTATAGGCGTAAATGCGTCGTCATATGTTGCATATAGCCAGAACAATATTGAGAACAGCTCTATCTCTGCAAGTGGAGTTATGCCTGCCAGACGCTACTATAGAAAGGCAATGACGGTGGCACAGCTAAACTATAACGTTGCAGAGTCAACAGTTCTTGAGTCGAAGGATTCACCATTTTCGCAGCTTGGTATCAATGCCAAAGATATGAATACAGAAGAAATGGCAATAACAGCAAATGCTATCTATGATCTGTCTGCTTTGAGTCGATCAACAAAGGACAGTGGCAAAAAAATACAGTATACAATGAGGTTGTATGTTAAGGACAATAGTGGCGATTATAAGCAGACAAACGATATTAGCAAATATCTCAGTAGCTTTACTTTGGAAAACGCCACACCAAGCAGCGGTCTGAATGGCAAGGAGTGCGTTTTTACCACTGATTATAATGGCGAAGAACAAAACACAGCCGTTACGAAATTTACAGTAAAAACAGGCAAGGCTTTTGAGGAGCAGGGACTTACCTATGCGAACTATAGAGTTGAGCTTACCGCAGTATTGCTTAATGACAACAACTCAGTTGTTAATGGAACTACCTCAAGCGACTATGTTGTTTACACAAACGCAAAAATAGAAACAGGCTTTATAAATTCATAATAAGCAGGCATTTTCAGGAGAAAATTATGACAAAAAGCATTTTTGGAAAATTCAGAAAATTAGAAAAAAAGAAGAAGCTCCAGCTGGTCATAGCAGTATCCATCTCGGTGGTACTGCTTGTGGCACTGCCTGTTTATGCGTGGTTTACTCACAAACGTTCTATTGCTCTTACAACAAAAATAAATGCCCCTACTCAGCTTTATATCACCGCAGGAAACAAAGAATCTGTGGCAAATCTTGAAATGGCAGATATAGACGTTGAGAACGGCAGTTATAAAGACTTTGTTTTCGGCATAGGCGGGGCAGACGTGCAACAATATCAAATACAGCTTGCACATACAACGAATATCCCTTTTGAATATGAGATATACCGTGCGAAAAGCGTCAGTGAAACTGAAAAATCAGCAGAAGCCGTTGTTTATGTTTCAGATAGTGACGGCACGTTTTACTATGATAAGTCAGGCGATAGTCCAATAAGCGGAAAGTATCTTAATAGAGACGGCACAGAAATTCTTGCTAACAGCACACTTCACGAAAAGTCTTATGACACTTATAGCAATGTTCAGAAAAATGCCGAGGCACTTTATTGGCAGTCTGATGGTCTAAGTGTAAATGATGCAGAAAACCCGTTTTGCGATTATTTTATAATCAGAGTAAAATGGAATAAAAACGTCCAAAACAATAAAGAAACTGATATGGTCTACCTGACAGTTCAGAGAAAGTAATAAATCACCAAATAGAGAGGAGGGTGGCTGTTATGAAAGACAAATTTATAAAAAAGCTTAAAAGATCGTGGCTTGCAATATGGATAGCTTTTGCGGCAGCCGCACTCAGTACTATTGGTGTCCTGGCGGCTTATACCAGCGTTTCAAGTGTAAAGCGAGTTGTATCCACACAAAAGGGAGCTGGTATGCTGTTTTCATCTAATTATCTTACAACAGATGAAAATGATCTTCCAAGGACGATAACTTTTAGCAGTATGGAAAACTCGCCTTGTGTGACAGTCAATGTGTGCAACTATCCGCAAACATTGATAAAGCATAATGACAAGGATATCACATACACTTTGACAGTCGAGCTTGTGGACAGCAACGGAAATGTCGTTACCGGAGAAGAAACTGCAAAATACTCAGTTGAATATAATGGTGAAAAAAAGACTTTTGGAAGCAATTCAAAAATAGAGTTTTCACTTCTGAAACTTATGGCTGACGATTTCAACAAGCATGAATTTGTGCTGACTTTTGATAAGTCACAGCTCACAAAGTCTGACATATACATGAGAGTGACAGCCACTCCTACAAATCAGGCAGAGTTGAAACCGCTCTCCGCAAAGCTTGGCGTTATCTATATAAATAATAACACATCAGCAACATGGACAGGCACATTCATCGACAATGCTACCTCGCCTAAAGATCTTGACGGCTTCAACTACCGCCTGTCAGGCAGTGGCGAGGGTACTGTCACCCTGACTTGGAATACGAACTATGTTGATATCAGCCCATGGTTTAAGAATACTTATGATCTGACTATTTCAAAGGACAGTTCTGGCATAGCCACTGCAACTTTGAAAGTCAATTCTGCTGAAAAAAATCAATATGACATTCAGTTCTATCGAACGAACGGCATTAACAGTGCAGAACAGTGGTCTGACGGTAATCATACCAATATTACGGTAACTGGTACGGGATTTGTTTCAATGAGTTTCACTCAAAGCGCAACGACAGAAAATTAGAATATGTACAAAAAAACGGACTGCAAACAAAATGTAGTCCGTTTCCTTTTGTAGGGGCGAACAGTGTTCGCCCGTTATTATATCCGTGTAATGTTCAGTACGAAAGCTTAGAGTGCAGACTTCAAAGCCTCAGCAAGCTGAGCAGGACATGATGTGCCACGTCCGTTGCAGTCGATACCCTCAAGTCTGTCGATAACGTCTTGAACCTTCATGCCCTCAACAAGCTTTGATACACCCTGTGTGTTGCCGTTGCAACCGCCTGTGAAATGCACTTTCTTTACGATACCGTCCTCGACCTCGATATCAATTTTTCTTGAACATACTCCTTTTGGAGTGTAGCTGATCGTTGCCATTTGAAAAACCTCCTAAATTCTTGCTACGCCTGTTTCTCTTGCAGCCTTTGCCACAGCCTCAGCCACAGCGACCGGTACTGATCTGTCAAAAGAGTTCGGCAGAATAAATTCCGCATTGAGCTTGTCCTCAGGAACACAGCCTGCGATAGCCTTTGCGGCAGCCATTTTCATTTCCTCGTTGATGTCAGAAGCCCTTACTGCAAGTGCCCCCTTGAAAATGCCAGGGAAAGCGATAACGTTGTTTATCTGGTTAGGGAAGTCTGAACGTCCTGTGCCAACGATAAACGCACCTGCCGCCTTTGCCTCGTCAGGCATTATCTCAGGTGTCGGGTTAGCCATTGCGAAAAGTATAGGCTTATCGTTCATGGATTTAACCATTTCAGCGGTCACAAGCTTTGGCTTGGAAACACCTACGAAAGCGTCTGCACCCTTGAGTGCGTCGGCAAGAGAGCCATGGAGCTTGTTCTTGTTTGTTACCTTTGCCATTTCAGCGTGAGCCTCGTTAAGATAATTGTCGCCCTCGCAGATTATGCCCTCACGGTCTACCATGATAAGATTGCCGATACCGAGAGAAAGCAAAAGCTTTCCGATAGCACAGCCAGCTGCACCTGCACCGTTTATTACCAGTGTGATGTCGCTTATCTTCTTGTTTGCTACCTTGCAGGCATTCATAAGTGCCGCACCGACAACGATAGCAGTTCCGTGCTGATCGTCATGAAAAACAGGGATATCAACTTTTTCTTTAAGCTTAGCCTCTATCTCAAAGCACCTTGGAGCAGCGATATCTTCAAGATTTATACCACCGAAGCTGTCTGATATCATAGCGATGGTGTTTACTATTTCGTCAACGTCATTGGACTTTATGCAAAGCGGGAAAGCGTCAACGTCTGCGAACTCCTTGAAAAGTGCACACTTGCCCTCCATAACAGGCATACCTGCCAGACCGCCAATATTGCCAAGACCAAGCACAGCAGAGCCGTCTGTGATAACAGCCACAAGATTTGCACGTCTTGTAAGCTCATATGAAAGGTCAGGATCTTTCTGTATCTCAAGGCAAGGCTGAGCAACGCCTGGTGTGTAAGCCAGCGTAAGGTCTTTTGCATTGTTTACCTTTGCTCTTGAGCAGACCTCTATCTTGCCTTTCCATTCTCTGTGTTTCTGTAGGGATTCTTCCATTACATTCATTTTATACAGTCCTCTCTATTACAGCCAAACTAGGCTTTGTTACGCATTAAAGGAACATTACCGCATGATAATGTCCCTTTATTATACCATATTATTTCTCTGTTTTCACAGCCGCTTTGTTAGCTTTTTGTGAATTTATATGAATGAGCTTGAACAGCTTATCAAGATTTTCCTTGTCAGTGGTCATGCTTCCGATATGTGTCATAGTCTCATTATACAGACCGTGGAAGTCAGAGCCACCAGTCACTATCAGGTCATGTTCCTTTGCGATATCCACAAGCTTCTGCTGTTGAGTTGGAGTAGCAGAGTAATGATATGCTTCAATTCCGTCAAGCTTTCCTGCCTCTATAAGTTCAAGAAGCAGCTCGGTGTTGTTGAACATAACAGGGTGTGCCATAACAGCAATGCCCTTTGCGGAATGGATAAGATCAAGCACAAAGTTTACGTCAGGATATTCACGGGTAACAAGACATTCGCCGTTTGGATATGCAAAAAGCTTGTCGTTCACAGAGCCGTAAAGCTCAGTGGCATAGCCGTAATTCACTAATGCTCTCATGATATGCTGTTTAAAAATGCTCTTTGAGCTTTTTGTGTAGTGCAGTACAGCATCGGCAGGGATAGGATATCTTGCCATTACCTTTTCTATCATTTCCTTTGCACAGTCTTTTCTTATCTGGCATGACTTCAGGCAAAGACCCTCGAGCCTGTCTGGCTTCTGAGGCGCATAGCAAAGAATGTGTACTTTTGAATTGCGCTTCTTGTCCCATGCGGAAAGCTCTACCGCAGGAATGACCTTGACCCCATAACGTTCGCCAAGTATTTGCGCTCTGTTTGATGATGAAAGAGTGTCATGGTCTGTTATCGCAAGAAAGTCAAGTCCCATTCTTTTTGCCTGAACAATGACCTCTTCTATACCAAGCGAGCCGTCAGACAGTGTTGTGTGACAATGCAGATCTCCTGTCATACCTTTGTTCCTCCAAATCTATAAAATATATCTGTCATTTTCTGTATATATAGTACAGCCGTTAAATTTGACTAAATAATTATAACATATTTTATATACATTTGCAAGCGCTTTTGAACAATTTACACAAAATTTGTACGAAAATTATATTATTTTGTCGTATATGACAAATCCACAGTGTCGAAATAGTGCGATTTAACGAAATATCAGAGCTTATATCCGAAGAATTTTTCGCAAAACCATACGTCTTTAACCTGAAAGCTCTTGCCGTTTAGATATTCAAGTATGCCTGCGTCAGTGGTGAATTTAAAGGTGAGCTTGTACGAATAAAGTGCCTGCGTTTTCACATTGTATGCACGGTTGACTTTATTTATTCCGTATTTGCCGTCACCGAGAAGTGGATAGCCGATGTGAGCAAGGTGCGCCCTTATCTGATGCGTCCTGCCTGTGATGAGGTCAACTTCAAGAAGTGCAAGGTCATCAGCCTTGTTTTCCGCAAGCACACGATAAGAGGTTATCATGGTGCGGCTGCCCTGAAATTTCTTGTCAGATACTTTGACAGTTTTTGTGGTTTCATCTTTCTGATGATAAGCCGTGAGCCGTGCAGACTTCTCCTTTGGTATGCCAACGGTCACGCAAAGATAAAGCTTTTCAAGTTCTCTGTCTTTAACTTTCTGATTAAGCACACGCAGGCTCTCAGCATTTTTCGCACATATTACAATGCCGCCTGTGTTGCGGTCGATCCTGTTGCAAAGGGCAGGAGCAAAAGACAACTCCTCCTCAGGACGATATTCACCTTTTTCATAAAGATAGTGCTGTATCCTGTTTATGAGCGTGTCCGCCGAACCGCTTTCGTCCTCATGTACCACAAGTCCGCACTTTTTTTCGCAAAGGATAATATTCTCGTCCTCGTAAATAATATTCAAAGACGTTGGCGCACTGAGAAAAGCAGGTCTGTCAGCAACTTCGCCCTCGAAAAATTCGTCATTGATGTAAAGCTGCATAACATCACCGCAAGAAAGCCGTGTGGATATCTCACAGCGTTTGCCGTTGACCTTGATACGCTTTAGGCGCAGATATTTGTACAGCAGATTTTTAGGCAGCTTCGGCACAGCCTTTGTGAGAAACTTGTCAACACGCTGACCTGCGTCATTCTGATTTATTATAAATTCCCTCATGCTATACCTCAGAGCTTCACACGAGCGGAGAATCCTCCGTCAATAAGCTCGTCAAGACCGGTGCTGTCAGCACCGCTTTCACGGAGAAGCAGAAGAATTTCTGACATATCGCAGGCTTTGCCTTTACGGCGAGATATCTCCTCTTCACATTTGATAGCATATTGTAAAGGCTTTTTGTCAGCAGGGAAGTTCACATCTGAGCCTTGAGCGATGAGCCATTTGATGAAATCAACACTTCGCTTGTCAGGCTTGAGAACACCGTCCTGCTCAACAAAGTCAGCACTTTCGATAGCAGTGAGCAGGAAAGTAAGCCCGTTGCTGTCAGTGTCGTTGTAGTCCACATCATCAGAGATGAATAAGAATTTAAGCTCTTCCAGTTCACGCTTTGAGAGGGTGTAGTTGTATTCGTCATATGATCTATTCATGTTACGTCCTCCTGAAATTATTACTATAGTGATATTATAACCTAAAGTGTGGGAGAATGCAAGAGGGGAGCGGTATTAAGTGAGGAATGAGGAGTGAGGAATGAGGAATGAGGAGTGAGGAATGAGGAATGAGGAGAGAGGAGTGAGGAATGGGCAAAGCTGAACAGAGACGTGGACAAGCACCGAGCGTAGCGAGCACTTAAACGCAGGCTCAAGCCCGGCGTTAGAGGGCTTGTGGGTTCTTAGGGCAAAGCCCTGAGCGGAGTTTGAGGCAGAGCCTCAATAGGCGTAAGCCTACTAGGTGCAGATTGAATTATAAAAAGCAGAAGAAGGTTGTGCTCTATTATAAAGTAATATCGGAGCAAAAATCTGCACCGCTTACCCTTTCCCTAATCAAATGTAACCCCGCAAAGAGCGTAGCGATTTTGCGGCAGTAGAACCTATCCCGAACCACTGTAGGGGCGAACAGTGTTCGCCCGTGCTCAGGATTTGCTGTAAATTCAGAATTGTAGGGGAGAATTTTTTGCTGCCGAACCTTGTTGTTACCGTGGGTTTGTTTCTTCGACGGGCGAACGGTGTTCGCCCCTACACATACATCGAGCTGATACCGCAGGTTGAGTAACAATACCAGTCCGAAAAATCGTACATATACGCAAATTCAAAAAATATTGATAAAAAAGCCTTTACAATTAAAAATAATTGTAATATAATGATTAAAACAACTGTTCGATTGAGGAGGCATTTATGGATAAGTTTCAGCTTGTTTCAGATTATAAGCTATCGGGCGACCAGCCTGAGGCTGTGGACGCTTTAGTAAAGGGTATCGAAAGCGGTATGAGAGAACAGACCCTTATGGGCGTTACCGGTTCCGGCAAGACCTTTACTATGGCAAACGTTATTGCTAGGATAAACCGTCCAACGCTCGTGCTTGCCCATAATAAGATACTTGCCGCTCAGCTTTGCTCTGAGTTCAAGGAGTTTTTTCCGAACAATGCCGTGGAATATTTCGTGTCCTACTATGACTATTATCAGCCTGAAGCCTATGTGCCTAGCAAGGACGTTTATATCGAAAAGGACAGCTCCGTTAATGACGAGATAGATAAGCTCCGCCATTCCGCTACCTCCGCTATCGCTGAACGCCGCGACGTTATTATCGTTGCCAGCGTTTCTTGTATCTACTCCCTCGGCGACCCTGAGGAGTATAAGTCCATGGTGGTGTCTATACGTCGTGGTATGGAGAAATCCCGTGACAGGCTTATCGCTGACCTTGTGGGTATCCAGTATGAGCGAAACGATATAAATTTCGTGAGAAACAAGTTTCGTGTCAGGGGAGATGTGGTGGAGATATTCCCTGCAAATTCTACTGATACAGCTATCAGAGTGGAGTTCTTCGGAGATGAGATAGACCGTATCACAGAAATAAACGTAGTGACTGGCGAGGTGCTTTGCTCACTTGCCCACGCCGCTATTTTCCCTGCTTCCCATTATATCGTCAGCCGTGATAAAATGCACGACGCTATCGAAGAGATTAAGCAGGAACTTGACGAGCGTATCAAGTATTTCAAAGACAACGATATGCTTATCGAAGCTCAGCGTATCGCTCAGCGCACCAACTATGATATTGAGATGTTGGAGGAGATAGGCTTTTGCAGCGGTATCGAGAACTATTCCCGTGTGCTTGCAAGACGTCCCGCAGGCTCTACGCCATTCACTTTGCTTGACTTCCTACCTGAGGATTTTGTGCTTTTCGTGGACGAGTCACACGTTTCTCTGCCGCAGGTGAGAGGTATGTATGCAGGCGACAGGGCAAGAAAGCAGACCCTGGTTGACTATGGCTTCCGCCTGCCGTCAGCAATGGATAACAGACCGCTGACCTTTGATGAGTTCTATTCTCATATCAATCAGGCGGTTTTCGTGTCCGCTACCCCAGGACCTATCGAGCAGGAAAGGTCACAGCAGATAGTGGAGCAGGTCATAAGACCGACCGGTCTGCTTGACCCTGAGATAATCGTAAAGCCGACTGAGGGTCAGATAGAGGACTTGCTCAGTGAGATAAATATGCGCACAGCTAAAAATCAGCGTGTGCTTGTTACTACTCTTACAAAGAAAATGGCTGAGGATCTTACAAACTATCTCAAGAGCTTTGATGTCAAGGTGAGATATATGCACCACGATATCGACACTATCGAGCGAATGGAGATAATCCGTGACCTGCGTCTGGGCGAGTTCGATGTGCTTGTTGGTATCAACCTTTTGCGTGAGGGTCTTGACCTGCCTGAGGTAACTCTTGTGGCTATACTTGATGCCGATAAAGAGGGCTTCCTGCGTTCTGAAAGCGCGCTTATACAGACCATAGGCAGAGCCGCTCGAAACGCTGAGGGCAAGGTAATAATGTATGCCGACACGGTAACACGCTCAATGGAAAAGGCTATCACCGAAACGGAGCGACGTCGTGCAATACAGATGAAGTTCAACGAAGAGCACGGCATAGTTCCGAAAACTATAGTCAAGGATATAAGAGATGTAATAGAAATATCCACCAAGGAAGAGGTGGAATACGAAGCAAGGCAGAAAACAAAGCTTTCAAAGCAGGAAACTGCAAAGCTTATAGAAAAGCTCACAAAGGAAATGAAAGAGGCGGCAAAGCTGCTTGAATTTGAGCACGCCGCATTCTTGCGTGATAAAATTGCGGAGTTAAAGGGTGAGAAGAAGTAAAAAGCCTTGCGAAACATAAAACGGATATACACCCACAAAACGTGTGTAGGGGCGAACACTAATATGTGATTTTTTGTATATAAAAAGGAGAGTAAAGAATACCAATGCCAATTAACGAGATAGTTATAAAAGGTGCAAGAGAGCATAATCTCAAAAATGTTGATGTTACCATACCGAGAGATAAGCTTGTTGTTATGACAGGTCTTTCGGGTTCGGGTAAATCTTCTCTTGCATTCGATACCATATACGCTGACGGACAAAGACGTTATGTTGAGTCGCTGTCATCTTATGCGAGAATGTTTTTGGGTCAAATGGATAAGCCTGATGTTGACAGCATAGAGGGACTTTCCCCTGCTATATCCATAGATCAAAAGACTACTTCCAAAAACCCACGTTCTACTGTGGGTACTGTTACCGAGATATACGACTATCTCAGACTGCTTTACGCCCGTATAGGCGTGCCACACTGTCCTGTCTGCGGAAGAGAGATATGTCAGCAGACAGTGGATCAGATCGTGGATAAGATAATGGAGCTTGACGAGGGTACAAAGATTCAGCTTTTAGCTCCTATCGTCAGAGGTCGTAAGGGCGAGCATACAAAAGAACTTGACCGTGCAAGAAAGTCGGGCTATGTGAGAGTGCGTATAGACGGCATAACCTATGACCTTTCGGAAGAGATAAAGATAGAGAAAAATAAAAAGCATACTATCGAGATAGTCGTTGACAGACTTGTTATCAAAGAGGGCATAAAGTCCCGTCTTACCGACAGTATCGAAACTGTTTCTTCGCTTACAGGGGGACTTGTAGGGGTTGACGTTATCGGCGGAGAGGAAATGCTTTTCTCACAGAATTATGCCTGCCCTGAGCATGGTGTATCCATTGACGAGCTGACACCGAGAATGTTCTCATTCAACAATCCTTTCGGTGCTTGCGAAAAGTGTACAGGTCTGGGCGTGTTCAAGAAGATAGACTCTGAGCTTATTATCCCTAACAAAGACCTTTCCATAAGACAGGGCGCAATCAAAGCCAGTGGCTGGGACAGCCTTGAAGAAGGCTCTATCGCCATGATGTATTTCAACGCTATTTCCGAGACCTACGGCGTATCCCTTGACGAGCCTGTGAAAAACCTCGACAAGGACGCTATAGACATTTTCCTTTACGGCACGCAGGGTCAGAAACTTCACCTAAAGCGTGGCAATAAGTTCTATAAGGCAGACTATCAGGCTGAATTTGAGGGCGTTATACCAAACCTTGAAAGACGTTACAAGGAATCCAACAGCGATTGGGCAAAGGCTGATATAGAAGCTTATATGAGCGATGAGAAGTGTCCGTCCTGCCATGGTGAAAGGCTTAAAAAAGAAAGCCTGAGCGTTACGGTGGGTGGAATAAATATCGCAGAGCTTTGTCACAAGTCGGTGGCAAAGGCACTGGAGTTTTTTGAAAACCTTGAGATAAGCGACCGTGACAAGCTTATCGGTGAGCAGATAATAAAAGAGATAAGGTCACGTCTTGGCTTTCTCAAAAGCGTTGGACTTGAATATCTCACCCTGTCACGTTCTGCAGGCACACTCTCAGGCGGTGAGAGCCAGCGTATAAGGCTTGCAACGCAGATAGGCTCTTCACTTGTGGGCGTGCTGTATATCCTTGACGAGCCGTCTATCGGTCTGCACCAGCGTGACAATGATAAGCTTATCGCAACCTTAAAAAGGCTTCGTGACCTTGGCAATACCCTCATAGTGGTAGAGCATGACGAGGACACAATGCGTGCGGCAGATTTCGTGGTGGACGTTGGACCGGGTGCAGGCATTCACGGCGGCGAGATAGTCTGCGCAGGAACTGTTGACGATATAATGAAGTGCAAGCGTTCTATCACAGGACAGTATCTCAGCGGAGCGAAAAAGATACCTGTCCCTGAAACACGAAGACAGGGCAACGGCAAGTATCTGAAAGTCATCGGTGCGACACAGAACAATCTGAAAAACATAGATGTTGAGATACCTCTCGGCACTTTCACCTGCGTAACAGGTGTGTCAGGCTCAGGCAAATCATCACTTGTGAACGAGATAATCTATAAGGAGCTTGCAGGCAGGCTCAACCGTGCGAAAATACGCTCTGGAGCATTCAAGGAAATGCAGGGGATAGAGCATCTTGATAAGGTCATTGATATCGACCAGTCGCCTATCGGCAGAACCCCAAGGTCTAATCCTGCCACATACACAGGGGTGTTCACGGATATCAGAGAGCTTTTCGCTCAGACCGCTGATGCAAAGATGAAAGGCTACGGTGCAGGACGTTTCTCATTCAACGTCAAAGGCGGAAGATGTGAAGCCTGCGAGGGCGACGGAATAATCAAAATAGAAATGCACTTTTTGCCTGACGTGTATGTGCCATGCGAAGTCTGCGGTGGTATGAGATATAACCGTGAAACGCTGGAAGTTAGATATAAGGGCAAGAACATCTATGACGTGCTTGAAATGACAGTGGAAGAGGGCGTTGAGTTTTTCAGTGCTATCCCTAAAATAAGCCGTAAGCTTGAAACACTGTATGAAGTTGGTCTTGGCTATGTGAAGATAGGACAGGCGGCTACAACGCTTTCAGGCGGTGAAGCGCAGAGAGTCAAGCTTGCAACAGAGCTTTCAAAAAGAGCCACAGGCAGAACTATATATATCCTAGACGAGCCGACTACAGGACTTCACACTGCTGACGTGCATAAGCTTATAGAGGTATTGCAGAAGCTTGCAGACGGGGGAAATACAGTGCTTGTTATCGAGCATAATCTTGACGTCATAAAGACCGCAGACCATATCATAGACTTAGGCCCTGAGGGTGGCGACGGCGGCGGAACTATCGTTTGCACAGGCACGCCTGAGGAAATAGCGGCTTGCGACAGGTCTTATACGGGACAGTATTTGAGGAAGATGCTGTAGGCAAGTTTAAGTGAGGAGTGAGGAGTGAGGAATTGGCATAGCTGACTCTTGTGGCTCTTCAGTACAAAGTAAATGTATGCACCGAGTTTATTCTGCTATGTAGTGCAGAGGTGTGCGAAATGAAACTACCAAACAAAAAAATAATCAAAGCGGTGTCGAGAAATAAAACTCACACCGCTTTTTTTCTATAACTCAAACAAAGCACCAGCAAAGAGCGTAGCGATCTTGCGGCAGTAGAACCTTTCCCGAATAATCTGTAGGGGCGAACAGCGTTCGCCCGTGCTCAGAACTTGTACAAATTCAGAACTGTAGGGGAGTTTTTTACGTTTGCCAAACAGCGTAATAATCAGGGTTTATTTCTTCGACGGGCGAACAGTGTTCGCCCCTACACATTATTTTAGCAAATACCGAATATAAATATCTCGGTGATGAACTTGTTTAAAATAAAGATAAAAAATACCACCTACGGCGTGTCGTTCAGTTTCTTTTTCGTCGTCGCACTTGTGTCTGTCTGCTCAGGTACGCAGGCGGATATGCTCTTTGTTACGCTTATGTGCTGCGCTCTCCATGAACTGGGTCATCTCGTACTCATGACCGCTTTCGGAAGCTCACCGCAAGAAATTGTTGTCTATGGAGGCGGTATCCGCATTACTCCTGATAATAAACAGCTTTCTAAATACCACGAGCTTGCTGTGCTTTTCGCAGGACCTGCCGTGAACTTTATGCTCTGCCTGCTGTCATATATGGCAAATGGCGGTGGCTTTTTCTGTCAGGTGAATTTTCTGCTTGGTGCGCTAAACCTACTGCCATTTCGCTATTTTGACGGTGGCAGGATACTCGCCTTGCTTGCCAATGGCAAGGTCTGCGAGTTTTTCAGAGCAGTGTTTATACTACTCTCAGCGGTGGCTATGATACATATGATACTCCACGGCACTGTGAGCGTTTCTTTTGCCGCAACTTTCTGTTTTATCGTCCTCTCTGAAGTCATATATTAACACTTTGCTTATTGCTTTTGTAATAAATTTTTGGTATAATGATTTGAAATGCTTATGTATCTGTAGGGGCGAACAGTGTTCGCCCGTTTCACCTCACTTTGTGTATTGCTCTCGCTTTACTGGGTGCGGTGAGATAGTACAGACATTCAATATCGGAGGATAAAACTTTGGAAGAATTAAAAAAGAAAATAGAAAAGCTGTTGCTTAAAGTGCAGCGTCCGTCAAGGTATATAGGCGGCGAGGTGGGCAGCGTTGTAAAGGATAAGGATAAGGTGGACGTGCGCTTTGCCTTCTGTTTTCCTGATACCTACGAGGTGGGTATGTCACACCTCGGTATGAAGATACTTTATGGTCTGAAAAATGCCCGTGAAAATTGGTGGTGCGAGCGTGTTTTCATGCCTGAGGAGGACTATAACAAGCTTATGCGTGAGAACGATATCCCTCTTTATGCACTGGAGAGCCTTGACCCTATAAAGGATTTCGACTTCATCGGCTTTACGCTCATGTATGAGCTTTCTTATAATAATGTATTGGAAATGCTCGACCTTGCAGGTTTGCCGGTGCTTGCTAAGGACAGAACTGAGCTTACACCACTTGTTATCGCAGGCGGTCCGTGTGCCTGCAACCCTGAGCCTATGGCTGACTTTTTCGACCTGTTCATTCTTGGCGAGGGCGAAGAGGTCAACGTGGAACTTCTTGAACTTTACGAGAGAATGAAGCCTTTGAAGCCTACTAAGCAGGAGTTTCTAAGAGAAGCCGCAAAGCTGGAGGGTGTTTATGTTCCGTCTTTCTATGACGTTGATTACAACGAGGACGGCACAGTGAAGTCTATCACGCCAAACGTCCCTGAGGCACCTGCTAGGGTCAAAAAGCGTGTTATCAAGGACTTTGACAAGGTATATTACCCTGAGGGCTTTGTTGTGCCGTTCACTCAGATAGTCCATGACAGAGCGGTGGTTGAGGTACTGAGAGGGTGCATAAGAGGCTGTCGATTCTGTCAGGCAGGCTTTATCTACCGCCCGTTCAGAGAGAAAAGTATCGACACCATAAAGAACGAAACAAAGTCCCTTTGTGAGCAGACAGGCTATGAGGAAGTTTCTCTTTCGTCACTGTCAACAAGCGATTACACAGAGATAAACAAGCTTTTGGAAAATCTTGTGGAATACACCGACGGAGAGCAGATAAACCTTTCACTGCCTTCGCTGCGAATAGACAATTTCAGTGAAGAGCTTTTGGAGAAAATAAAGTCCGTACGAAAAAGCGGTCTGACCTTTGCTCCTGAGGCAGGCACACAACGGCTTCGTGACGTCATAAACAAAAACATAACCGAAGACGAGATAATGCGTACCTGTCGCACTGCCTTTGAGGGCGGTTACAGCACTGTAAAGCTTTATTTCATGCTTGGTCTTCCAGAGGAAACGCTGGAGGACGTTGAGGGTATCGCAAAGCTTGCACAGAAAGTCCTTGACCTTTATTACGAAACACCAAAAGAAAAGCGTGGCAAGAGCGTGCAGATATCAGTTTCTACTGCAACATTCGTACCAAAGCCTTTTACTCCGTTCGAGTTCGAGCCACAGGCAACTCCCGAGGAGATAAAAGAGAAACAGGAACACCTTTTCAAAAGTCTTACAAGCCGCAAGATACGCCTTAGCACTCACCAATCCTATACATCTATATTGGAAGCAGTTCTTGCAAGGGGTGACAGACGTCTTGGTAAGGCGATATACACCGCATGGAAAAAGGGTTGCTATCTTGACGGCTGGGACGAGCATTTCAAGGCTGACAAGTGGCAGGAAGCATTTGAGGAGTGCGGGCTTGATACAAGCTTCTATGCTCACCGCAGACGTTCTTATGACGAGATAGCGCCGTGGTCGCACCTTGATTATCTTGTGAGCCACGAGTTTTTCGTTCGTGAGAACAAGAAAGCACATCAGGCAGTGACTACACGAAACTGCAAAGAGGGCTGTTCAGGCTGTGGCATAAAATGCGAATACGGAGGTGTTTACTGTGGCAAACGCTGAGCCGAAGAATGTAAATCTCCGTTTGGAGAGATTTGAATACAGAGCGGTATTTTCAAAAACAGGCAGGGCGAAATACATTTCCCACCTTGACCTTATGAGAGCCTTTCAGCGAGTGTTCAAAAGGGCGCACCTGCCAATATGGCACACTCAGGGTTTCAATCCTCATGTGTACATAATGTTCCCGCTTGCATTGCCCCTTGGCACTGACAGCAGGGTAGAGATAATGGACTTTGCTCTCACTGAGGATATCCCATACAGCGAGGTCTTGGAGAGAATGAATGCACAAACGCCTGTTGGTCTGGAGATAGTGAGCGTTTCAAAGCCTGAGCATAAGCATACCGACATTACAGCGGCGGAGTATGTGGCAAGGCTGAAAACAGATAAGAGCGTACATGAAGTGGCGGAGCTTTTCGGCAAGTTCATAGCACTTGACAAGATAGAGATAGAAAAGCGAACCAAGAAAAAGACTATCAATCTTGTGGATATAAAGCCACATATCACAGTGCTTGACAGCAAAGAGCTAGAGGACAGCTTTGAGGTGACATTAAAGCTGCCCTGCGGAAGCTCCTTCAATCTTAATGTGAACGTAGTCATAGACACGTTCTGTGAGCGTTATGGTATAGAAATATCGGAAATTTATACAGAACGTACAAAAATACTCATGGCAAATGGCGAAAATTTTATATAAATATCCTTGCAAAAGGTTTTGAGATGTGGTATAATATTAAAGCATTTGAATTACCGTCGGTTCTTCCGACGAGAGTTAATGCCACGCCTTTGAACGAAAGGCACGACATTAAAGCGGGCAGTCCTCTGGCTTTGCAGCGATAGCTGCCATAAAGCGAATGAATGTCTGAAAATATTAAGGAGGAATTTAAAGTGGACGCTTTAAAGCAGATTTCTAATTCAAGCCTTAAATCCGAGGCACCTGTTATCAATGTTGGTGATACAGTAAAGGTACACGTAAGAATTACAGAGGGTGACAAGTCCAGAATCCAGGTATTCGAGGGCACAGTTATCGCTAAGAAGCACGGTGGAATCCACGAGACATTCACAGTTCGTAGAGTAGCTCACGGCTGTGGAATCGAGAGAGTTTTCCCTGTTCATTCACCTGTAGTTGAAAAGGTAGAGGTTGTACGTAGCGGTAAGGTTCGCCGTGCTAAGCTCTATTATCTCCGTGACAGAGTTGGTAAGGCAGCTAAGGTCAAGGAAGCTATCAGATAATTCTTTCTATAAAAACGAGTCGGCTTTGGCCGGCTCTTTTTTTTATATTCACGACTGAGTTGTTCGCACGATATACGGTAGGGGCGAACAGTTCGCCCGCATATATCGCCCGACAATTTTATGATATTCGTACATTCGTTATATTTTCACAAACCATGTAGGGCGTCGTCCCCTACAGTTCTGAATTTGTACAAGTTCTGAGCATGGGCGAACACTGTTCGCCCCTACAGATTATTTGGGATAGTTTGTCTTGCCGAAAAATCACATGACATTTCACCGTCACATTGCACAAAATGTCGGTATTCGATTTGTGCAAACAAATGATTTATATTTTAATTTGGCAACATTTCTGCAATTGTTGCATTTTTTATGCAACAAAACGCCCTTTTTTCTGGATAAGTAGAGGGGGATAATTTCCTCTGCTTCACAGAGAAAGGACGATAAAAATGGCAAAGAATTTTCACACAGACAACAAAGCGTTCATGCTTTACAAAGACTGGGAGGACATTTTTCAGGCGCTTGACAGCAGCGAAGAGATAGGCGAGCTTATCATGGCGCTGTTTGCTTATGCAAAGAGGGGAGAAACACCAAAGCTGTCAGGCGGAGCAAAGATAGCGTTTCTTATGATGAGGGCTGCTATTGAGCGTGACGGCATTGCATGGGAAGAGATGTGTGCTCAAAGGAGCGAGTGCGGTAAAAAGGGCGGCAGACCTAAAAAGTCTGATGAGTCAGGGAATACTGATGAAAAAGCTGAGCAGACAGCTGCATCAGCAGATAATGCAGAAGAAAAACCTCAGGGTATAAATGATACCGCAGAAAAACCAAAAGCTTTTTCACAAACCAAAAGGTTTTCAGAAAAAGCAAAAAAAGCTGATAAAGATATAGATATAGATAAAGACAAAGATACAGATATAGATATAGACAAAGATACAGATAAAGATATAGATAAAGCTATAGATAAAGAGAAAAAGAAAGACGCAGGGACAGCGAAGTCTGTCGTCAGGTCTTTCGGCACACACAAAAATATAATGCTCACATCAGAGCAGTATAACGAGCTTGAAAGCAGGTGTCGGTCTGTCGGTCTGTCTTTAGAGAGCTATATATCTAAATTATCTCAATGGCTGTTTACCAAGGGCAGGCACTGCACAGACCCATACCGCATAATCTCAGGCTGGCTTGACAATGATTCAAAGAGAAAGACTGCGGCAAAGCCCAAAGAAAGACAAGGCTGTGATCTGTCGTGGTATGATGACTTTGCCATGAATTTTGATCTGTCAAAGTTTTTTTAGGCAATATCAAAAAGAAATTTATCTCACCCCCTTGTAATTTGTTTTGAAATTTGATATAATAAATCTATATGAGTATTTGACGGCTTTTGCCGCCTTTGGATAAAGGATCGAGGCTTTTATGGACGATAATAAAAAATTCGGCGACGTTTCTCAGGAGGATATTGACAAGGCTAAAAAAGCCGCCCCTGACGACCTAAAGGAAAAACAGCCCGTGAATGTTATGGACGAGGTCTTTGAATGGGCTGAATCTTTCGTGTTCGCTATGTTTGTGGTGATCCTGATATTTACTTTTTTCTTCAGGATAGTTCTTGTTCAGGGTCCTTCTATGCGTGAGACCTTGCAGGATCAGGACAGACTTATAATCACTCACATAAATTATACACCCAAAAAGGGCGATATCGTTGTTATCAACAGCGAAAAGCTTGGCAAGACTATCATCAAGCGTGTTATCGGCACCGGTGGGGATAAGGTTGTCGTTGATTATAATAACAACACTGTTACCGTCAACGGTAAGGTCATTTCAAATGACAATATCAGGGAAGCTATGTATAACACTAATCTCTTTGATGAGAAATATGAAGTGGAAGAAAATGTTTTTGAGTATGACGTGCCTGAGGGCAAGCTGTTCGTCATGGGTGATAACAGAAATAATTCCACAGACAGCAGAAGGATAGGCTTTATCGACCCGTCTGATGTGCTTGGTAAGGCAGTTTTAAGGCTTTATCCATTTGACAGCTTTGGTAAGGTAAGTTGAAAAAGCAGGGTAAAAGAGCTGTTGATAATCTGTTCGACTTTCTTGAGATCATAGTCATGGCAATGTTCGTGGTCGTGCTTGTTTTTACTTTTGTGTTTAGAACAGTGAATGTACAAGGACAGTCAATGCAGGACACTCTTTTTGAAAATGATTCTCTTGTTATATCAAAACTGCTTTATACGCCAAAGCAGGGGGATATAGTTGTGGTCAACTCGTCTGTTCTTGACAATAGGATAATCAAACGTATCATTGCCGTAGAAGGGCAAAAGGTCGAGATAGACAACAAGTCGGCTATAGTCAAGGTCAACGGAGCAGTGCTTGATGAGAGCTATATTAAGTGTGACGGCAGCTTTGATGACGAGTATTTTGATGAAAGATACTATAATAAAGAAAGTGAAGTTTATGAATATGAAGTGCCTGCGGGATGTTGCTTTGTAATGGGCGACAACCGAAATCATTCCACAGACAGCCGTGTAATAGGATATGTGCCTTATGACGAGATAGTCGGCAGAGTGCTGTTTCGATTTGCGGCAGGCAATGATGAGGGCATTGGTAAGGTAGATTGAGTTAGAGTAAGGAGGAAGATATGAGCGAAGTATCTCACGTTCAGTGGTTTCCTGGACATATGGCAAAAACACGCCGCATAATGGCGTCAAATCTAAAGCTTGTGGACGCAGTGGTGGAAATAACTGACGCTCGTATCCCGTTTTCAAGCAGAAACCCTGAAATGAAGCGTATCGTAGGCTCAAAGCCAAGGCTTGTGCTTCTCAACAAGGCTGATTCAGCCGATCCGGAAGTAACGGCAATGTGGCTGGACTATTATGCAAAACAGGGAATCACAGCACTTGCTACAGATTGTAGGAGTGGCAAAAACGTAAGTAAGTTTTATGGAAAGCTCAAAGAGCTTTTAAAGGACGATATTGAGAAATGGAATGCCAAGGGTATGTCTGGCAGACCTATAAGAATAATGATAGTGGGTATACCAAACGTTGGCAAGTCGTCATTTATAAACAGACTTGCAGGGTCAAGGCTTGCAAAAGTTGAGGACAGACCCGGTGTTACAAGAGGTAAACAGTGGGTGAAGCTTGACGAGGGCTTTGAACTTTTGGATATGCCGGGTGTGCTGTGGCCTAAGTTTGAGGATAAGCTTGTTGGCGAAAGGCTCGCTTTCACAGGTGCAGTCAAGGACGATATCATGGACATGGAATATCTTGCCTGTCGTCTGCTTGAGTTTTTGAAAGAGAACTATCCTGAGCTTATCGAGAAACGTTATGGCATCAGAACAGACGATATAGAGCCTGCTGACGAGGAAACTATCGGCTGTGTGGTAGGCTTTGAGCTTCTTGAAAGAATAGGCAGAAAGCGTGGCTTTTTAGTTTCTGGCGGAGAGATAAATACCGAAAGGGCAGCCATTACAGTTATGGACGAGTTCAGAAACGGTACTCTCGGCAGACTTACTCTTGAAAAACCAAAGGGGTATTGATATGACGCTCAGCGAGTTTGACAACGAGATAAGAAAAGATTATAACGTGGTGTGCGGCTGCGATGAAGCTGGCAGAGGTCCTCTTGCAGGAGATGTGTTTGCAGCGGCTGTGATATTTGATAAGGACACGGTTATAGAGGGGATAAACGACAGCAAAAAGCTTACAGCGAAAAAGCGTGAGGAGCTTTTTGATGAGATAATGGAAAAAGCAGTTGACTTTTCTATACAGACCGCAACAGTGGAAGAGATAGAGGATATAAATATACTTAACGCCGCAATGCTTGCAATGAAAAGAGCGGTGGAGGATATGGACACAAAGCCTGATGTCTGCCTTATCGACGGGAACAAGACCCCTGAGGGGCTTGAATGTCCAGCCATAGCGGTGGTAAAGGGAGATGCCAAAAGTCAGGCAGTGGCGGCGGCTTCAATTCTTGCAAAGGTCGCAAGGGACAGGTATATGGAGCAAATGGCTGAACAATATCCTGAGTATCGGTTTGAGAAGCATAAGGGCTATGGCACAAAGCTCCACTATCAGATGATAGACCAGTATGGACCATGCGGTATACATAGAATGAGTTTTCTCAAAAAGTATTATGCAAAGAAAAATGGGCATTGACCATACCCAGCGCCGAAAGGCGGGCAATATCGGGGAGGACGCAGTTTGCGGCTTTCTTGTAAGACACGGGTATGAGATAATAAAGAGGAATTTTACCGTCAGAGGCGGTGAAATAGATATAATCGCAGAGAAAGCGGATATCATAGCCTTCGTGGAGGTCAAAACTAGGGAGCATGGCTCTCTTACCTCCGCTGAAGAGGCTGTTGATCCGGTCAAGCAGCGGCGTATCGTTCAGACAGCACAGGCTTTTTGTAAGGGGATTTTAGAGCCTGTGTGCTGTCGGTTCGATGTTGCGGCGGTGGAGCTGGAGAACGGCAGAGTCAAAAAGCTGAGATATTATGTGAACGCTTTTGATGCAAGTATGAAATAAAGACCATGGGTCGGATATGCCGAACGAACTGTGTCTGTAGGGGCGAACACTGTTCGCCCGTGACGTGGAATGTTAGACGTTATCTGAACAAATGGTCTGTAAATAACCGACACCTGTCGGACATCTAAAACAAGAAGGGTTGTTGTTTATGTTTTACAAAAGTACAAGAAACAGCGAAGTAAAGGTTTCGTCTGCACAGGCGATAGCACAGGGCATTTCTGAGGACGGCGGTCTTTTCGTTCCGTCTGAGATACCTGCCATAACACTTGATGATATCAAGGCTCTTGGCGAAAAAAGCTACGCTGAGAGAGCATTTTTCGTTTTCTCAAAGTACCTCACAGATTTCACAGAGGCTGAGATACGCTACTGTGTAGAGGGTGCTTACAACACAAAGAATTTCGACACAGACAATATCGCAGAGCTTGCTCACCTTTTTGACGGCACTTATATGCTCGAACTGTGGCATGGTCCAACTTGTGCATTTAAGGATATGGCTCTCCAGATACTTCCATATCTGCTCACAACTTCTATCAAGAAGCTTGGCGTTGACAAGAAGGTAGTTATCCTCGTTGCTACATCAGGCGACACTGGCAAGGCTGCTCTCGAGGGCTTCAAGGACGTTGAGGGTACAGAGATACTGGTGTTCTATCCTGAGGACGGCGTTTCAGCTATGCAGAAAAAGCAGATGACAACTCAGGAGGGCGGCAACGTTGGCGTTTGCGCTATCAAGGGCAACTTTGACGACGCTCAGACAGGTGTTAAGACAATCTTCACAAGCAAGGAAACTGCCGACAAGCTTGCTGAGAACGGCATGATGTTCTCCTCTGCAAACTCTATCAACTGGGGCAGACTTGCACCACAGATAATCTACTATGTATCTACATACGCTCAGCTTGTTGCTGACGGCGAGATCGAGCTTGGCGATAAGATAAATATTGTTGTTCCAACAGGCAACTTCGGTAATATCCTTGCAGGCTACTATGCAAAGCATATGGGCGTTCCTGTTAATAAGCTTATCTGCGCTTCAAACGCAAATAACGTCCTCACAGACTTTATAAAGACAGGTATTTATGACAGAAATCGTCCGTTCCATACAACTATCTCACCTTCTATGGATATCCTTATTTCCTCTAACCTTGAAAGACTTCTCTATCACCTTAGCGGCTCTGATGACGCTCAGATAAGAGAGTGGTTCGGCAGCCTTTCCAAGACTGGCAGATATGAGGTAACAGACGAAGTGAAGAAGGCTATCACTGACGAGTTCTATGCAGGCTGCTGCGACGATGAGCAGACAAAGGCTTGCATCAAGGAGATCTATGACGAGTATTCTTACACTTGCGACACTCACACAGCCGTTGCAGTGAAGGTATACAAGGACTATGCGGCTGCTACAGGCGACAAGACAAAGACTGTTATCGCTTCAACAGCAAGCCCATATAAGTTCTCAGGCTCAGTTCTTGCAGCTATCGGTAAGGATACAAACGCTGACGAGTTCGGTCTTGTTGACGAGCTTGCCGAGGTTTCAAAGATACCTGTTCCTGCTTCACTTGCTGCACTTAAGAATAAGGAAGTAAGATTCACAAAGGTGATCGACAAGGCTGATATGAAGGACTACATCTACTCAGCTCTGGGTATTTGATATGTACCCGTCCGACTATTGTCGGGCGGAGGTCAGCGCACAGCGTATGTCCACTGACCATGGCGAGGGGAATTAGCCTCTTGCCTTGAATGTCTTGCACTCTGTTTCGTCACAGCAGTTAGGGTCGGTGCAGGTACAGCCTACATTGATCTTGCCTGCGGTACATTCGCAGTTGTTGCTGTTGTAAACGCAGTTGTCTACGTTGCAGTGGATACCGTAAATTCTATCCTTCTCCATTTGTACATCGCTCCTTCTGCAGCTTTTTGCTGCAAAAGTAGTATGTGCATGAGTGGTCGGGATAATACATGAAGTTTCTGGAATGGAGGAAAAACCGTGAGCCTATTTGCCATTGCCGACTTGCATTTGTCGCTGGGTACAGATAAACCAATGGATATATTCGGCGGCTGGTCTGACTATGTGACAAAGCTTGAAACAAACTGGCAGAACAAAGTTCGTCCTGAGGATACTGTGGTGATACCAGGTGATATCTCGTGGGGAATGAATTTTGAGCAGTCGAAAAAAGACTTCGAGTTCATAAATAAGCTAAACGGCAGAAAAATAATCTCCAAGGGCAATCATGATTATTGGTGGAACACCAAGAACAAAATGGATAAATTTTTCGCAGAAAACGGTTTTGATACCATAAATATCCTGCATAATAATCATTACAGCTATGAGGGCTACGGCATATGCGGAACGAGAGGCTGGATAAGCGATAATGGTGAACCTGCAGACCAGAAGGTTCTGGCAAGGGAAGCAGGCAGACTTGCACTCTCTATCGAGTCTGCGCAAAAGGCAGGCTTAGAGCCTGTGGTGTTTTTGCATTATCCACCGCTTTTCGGCAATAGCTGCAATTATGATATGCTTGAAGTGCTTCATAAATACGGCATAAAAAAGTGTTTTTACGGACACCTTCACGGAAGAGCCCACGCTTATGCAATAAACGGCACTCGTGACGGAGTGGAATATCGGCTTATAGCTAGTGATTTCTTGCATTTTGACCCATTGGACATAACGAAAATTGTGCAAAGTGACAATTTATAAAAAAATGCTGGAAATGACAATATATTTGTGCTATAATGTATAAGATACATTTATATAATGGAGGAATAATAAATGAGTTTAAAAGCTACAAACAATGTTGAAACCAATAAGTACGAGCTTGAGATCGAGATCTCTGCTGAGGATTTTGAGGCTGCAATAGAGAAAGCTTATCTTAAAGCAAGAAAGAATATCGCTATGCCTGGCTTCCGTAAGGGTAAGGCTCCTAGAAAGCTTATCGAAAAGGAATACGGCGAGCAGGTATTTTTTGAGGACGCTGTAAATCTTCTGTACGCTCCTGTTGTAAACGGCGCAGTTGAAGAGTCCGGTCTGGAACTTGTTACTCGCCCAGAGGTAGAGGTAACTGAGATCAGCAAGGAAAACGGCGTAAAGCTCAAGGCAACTTGCATCACAAAGCCTGAGGTTGAAGTTAAGGACTATAAGGGTATAGAAGTTGAAAAAGTTGTCAATCCTGTAACTGATGAGGATATCAACAAGCAGCTTGACGCTCTCAGAGAGAAGAACGTAACAGTTGAGACAGTTGACGACAGAGCTGCTGAGAACGGTGATGACGTTGTTATCGACTTCGAGGGCTTCAAGGACGATGTTGCTTTCGAGGGTGGTAAGGCAGAAGACTTCACACTGTCACTTGGAAGCGGTCAGTTCATTCCTGGCTTTGAGGATCAGATCGTTGGTCACAACGCCGGTGAGGATTTCGACATCAACGTAACATTCCCTGAGGAGTATCAGGTAAAGGAACTTGCAGGCGCACCTGCTGTATTCAAGATCAAGCTCAAGAGCATATCAAAGAAGGTCATGCCTGAGCTGGACGATGATATGGTAAAGGATTCAACAGAGTTCGATACAGTTGACGAATACAAGGCTGACGTTAAGAAGAAGCTTGAGGAAGCTAACGAGAAGCACGCTGACTCTGAGGTAGAGGCTAAGATATTCGATAAGGTCATCGAGAACATGACAGCTGAGATCCCACAGGTTATGTTTGACAACAGAGTAAACGAGATGATCGGCGAGCTGGAGCAGAGACTTGCACCACAGGGCATCTCACTTGATCTCTATATGCAGTATACAGGTCAGACTATCGACACTGTAAAGAAGGCATATGCTGAGCAGGCTGAGAAGCAGGTCAAGCTCAGACTTGCACTTGAAAAGATCGCAAAGCTTGAGAATATCGAGGTAACTGAGGACGAGCTTAAGGCTGAGTTCGATAAGCTTGCTGAGGCTTACAAGCTTGACGTTGACCAGATCAAGCAGTTTATCCATGATGACGACCTTAAGAAGGATATTGCAGTTGGCAAGGCTGTTGACCTTATCAAGGACGCAGCAGTTATAAAGTAAGATAATTTATGCTTTCGCCCGCATGACCTTATGCGGGCGAAAATAGATTAAGGAGGCAATTTTATGGCATTGGTACCTTATGTAGTGGAACAGACAAGCAGAGGCGAGAGAAGCTATGACATTTATTCCCGCCTGCTCAATGACAGAATAATCATGCTCTGCGACCAGATAGACGACGCAGTGGCAAGCGTAGTAGTGGCACAGCTGCTTTATCTTGAGGGACAGGATCCTGAAAAGGATATCGACCTTTATATAAACAGCCCTGGAGGAGTTATCACTGCCGGCATGGCTATCTATGATACTATCCAGTATATCAAGTGTGACGTGTCAACTATATGCATGGGTATGGCTGCTTCAATGGGTTCATTCCTGCTTTCAAGCGGCACAAAGGGTAAGAGATTTGCTCTGCCAAACAGTGAGATACTCATTCATCAGCCTCTTATCGCAGGCGGCGGAATTTCTGGTCAGTGTACAGATATAAAGATACATTCTGACCACATGGTAAAGACCAGAGAGAAGCTCAACAGGATACTTGCCCAGAACACAGGCAAGCCTATCGAGCAGATCAACATCGACACTGAGCGTGACAATTATATGACAGCTCAGGAGGCTCTTGAATACGGTCTTATCGACAAGGTAATAACTAACAGATAGGTTCGGTGAAATAAATGGCTAATGATACAATAAGAAAATGCTCGTTCTGCGGCAAGCCTGAGGACAAGGTTAGAACACTTTTTTCAGCAGGCACGAGCCACATTTGTGACGAGTGTGTACTTTATTGCTATAATGTTCTGGCTGAGCAGGAGGGACTTCCTACAACGAAGCAGCGTGGCAAGGGTAAAAATGCAGCTGACAGCGGCATAACCCTTAAGAAGCCTGCGGAGATAAAGGCAGTTCTTGATGAGTATGTTATCGGGCAGGAGGAAGCAAAGATAGCGCTTTCTGTTGCGGTATACAATCATTACAAGAGAATTTTGTCACTTAATGACGATGATGACGTAGAGATACAGAAAAGTAACGTTTTGCTTCTTGGACCAACAGGAACAGGAAAGACTTTGCTTGCACAGACTTTGGCAAGGCTTCTGAACGTGCCTTTTGCTATTGCTGACGCTACTACGCTCACAGAGGCAGGCTATGTAGGCGACGATGTTGAAAACGTGCTTACAAGGCTTATTCAGGCGGCAGATTATAATGTTGAAGCGGCTCAGAACGGTATTATTTATATCGACGAGATAGATAAGATATCAAGAAAATCGGAGAACGTTTCTATCACAAGAGATGTAAGCGGTGAGGGCGTACAGCAGGCACTTCTTAAGATAGTAGAGGGCTGTGTGTCCAATGTGCCTCCACAGGGTGGCAGAAAGCACCCACATCAGGAGTTCATACAGATAGATACGAAGAATATTCTGTTTATCTGTGGCGGAGCTTTTGAGGGACTTGACAGTGTTATCAAGAAGCGTACAGAGTCATCATCACTTGGTTTTGGCGGAAAGGTCAAGAGCAAGGAGGATGATAACAATGTGATGAAGAGGGTAGTACCGCACGATCTTGTTAAGTTCGGTATCGTACCGGAGCTTGTGGGCAGACTTCCTGTTATCACGGTTCTTGACGAGCTTGACGAGGACGCACTTTGCAGGATCTTGACAGAGCCAAAGAACTCGCTTATCAAGCAATACACGAAGCTTTTCAAGCTTGACAACATCGATTTTGAGATCACAGAGGACGCAAAGCGAGAGATAGCCAAGAGGACTATTGAAGAAAAGACAGGAGCAAGAGGACTTAGGGCGATAGTTGAGAAGATACTCACAAAGCTCATGTTTGAAGCTCCATCTGATGATGAGATAGTTGGCATAAAGATAACGGCTGAATGTGTTCGTGGCGAAGCAGAGCCTGAGATAACTCGTGCGGTAAGCTCGACCAGAAAAAAATAATAGTACAAATCTTTGTACAGATAAATGAGAGGCGGAGTATTCTGCCTCTTTTTTTTGTTGCATATCTGCGTTATCTGCACATTATTTATTTGTTTAACAAACCATGTAGGGGCTGGCGCCCTCGACAGCCCGCTTTTTGGACGTTACATCTTGTGATTTATTACACAAACTTTGAGAAAACGCACAAATTGTGGTAAGGGCGAGCATTGTTCGCCCGTTTCGGTCGCTTGTATAAATTTGTCACAATCAAAAAAATTCGACACTTCGATATCGGGACGTCGGGGGCGCCGTCCCCTACATTTTGTTGTTTACGATACGAGTTCATGAAGCTAACGGGCGACACTCCCCACTTTGACCGCTTTTTCCCTTGAATTATGCGGAAATATGTGCTATACTAAAGAAAATACACTATAGGGGGTATCCATATGAATGAACTTATCCAACAGTTTATTACAGATGAAGTCACTGCTCTCACTTACTCCGACCTTTGGAACTTCGTCAACTCCAACTCCATTTGCCGTGGTACTTTCGAGGGCAATAATCACATGATCATGAAAATCTCCTCTAATCAATTTATTATTTATCGCATTTGCCTTGGTATGGAAAACACCAAATATCAGGAAGCTGTTCTTGTTGCAAAAACCTACCTGCTTAAAAAGATAAACAGCATGGCTTATCAGCTTCATTTAGAGGATATTCAGAACATTTTAGACTAATTGCTTTTTAAGGAGATCATAAAATGAGTGTGCCTTTGGCTGAACGAATTAGACCCAAAACCCTTGATGATATTGTGGGACAGACCCACCTGTTAGGCGAAAATAAACCTCTCAGGCGTATTATCGAAAGCGGTAAAATACCGAATATGATTTTTTATGGTCCGTCAGGTGTTGGCAAAACTACGGTCGCAAGAATGATAGCAAATAATGCTAATATGACTATGCATAAGCTTAACGGCACAAGTGCTTCTATTGCTGATATCAAGCAGATAGTTGCTGAAACTGAGACACTCAGCGGTATTAATGGTATCTTGCTTTATCTTGACGAGATACAGTATCTTAACAAAAAACAACAGCAATCACTTCTTGAATACATTGAAAACGGCAAAATAACTCTTATCGCTTCTACCACTGAAAATCCGTATTTTTATGTGTACAATGCTATAATTAGCCGTTCAACTGTGTTTGAGTTCAAGCCGCTGACTTCGGAGGAGATCTTGCCTGCAATAAAGCGTGCTTTTCAGCTTATGGCTGATGAGTTGGGGCTGAAACTGCGTCTTGAAAATGGTGTGTTGGAGCATATCGCAAGGGGCTGTGGTGGTGATGTGAGAAAGTCAATAAATACAGTGGAGCTTTGCATACTTTCGGCAGATAATGACGGTGAAAAGCTCACCGTGAACCTTGATAATGTGAAGCTTCTTACTCAGCGCAGCAATATGCGCTATGACCGTGCAGGCGATGAGCATTATGATATTCTGTCGGCTTTGCAGAAGTCCATAAGAGGTTCTGACGAGAATGCCGCACTTCATTATGCCGCACGGCTTATGGAAGCTGGGGATATCATTTCTCTGTGCAGACGGCTGCTTGTTATCGCAAGCGAGGATATAGGACTTGCGTATCCTATGGCGGCGGTAGTGACGAAATCCTGCGTTGATTCGGCATTGCAGTTGGGACTGCCTGAAGCAAGGATACCATTGGCGGAAGCTGTGATTCTTCTTGCCACTGCTCCAAAATCAAATTCTGCTGAATCAGCAATAGACGCAGCTTTAGCAGATGTGAGAAATGGTGATTTTGGAGATTATCCAAGGCATTTGCAGAATAAGCATTTTGACGGCGAGGGCGCAAAAGTGAAAGGACAGCACTATCTTTATCCCCATGACTTTCCAAACCATTGGGTAAAACAGCAGTATCTGCCTGATAAGCTTGTGGGGAGGACTTATTATCAGTATGGTGAGAATAAGACGGAGCAAATGGCGAAAGCGTATTGGGAGAAGATAAAGAAGTGAGAAATGGAAAAAACGAAAAGAGCGAAGCAATTTTGCGGCAGTAAAACCTATTCTCCACAAAAATTAATCGCCGCAGGCGATACCTTAATTCCTCACTCCTCATTCCTCAATCAAAAAAATTTTCGTTGACATCAAAAGAAAAATACGCTATAATAAAAGAGAACGGAATGTCCGTAAAATTTTATGATGGGAGTAATTTCGATGAAAATAATGGATAA
>OGPJ01000025.1_pt1 | contig 107686 bp, 100 predicted proteins | sample 1552831 | NCBI WGS metagenome assembly OGPJ01 (sample SAMEA2579914, study PRJEB22360) | human gut metagenome | biome: human gut; feature: human-associated habitat; material: faeces | place: Denmark | collected 2008/2010
GTTGCAGAAATAATGGGCAATAAAGCTTTGTTTCTCTGCCGATAAGCTGGGCATCTCCAAAAACGGCGTTCGCTGGAACCTGGACGATATGGTGGAAAAGAGCGGCTTTGAAAGCAGAGAAGCGCTGGTTGCAACCGCCATTGAAAACAAGCTCATGGTGATCACCTTAAAAGACGAATAAGCAAAACTGAACCCCTTGGCTGTACGGTCAAGGGGTTTTTCGCGCCCAAAAGGCAAATTTTTTTGAAAAAAATCAAGATTTTTCTTCTGTTACTGGCACAAGTGCCAGTGACAAACGCCAAAAAATCAGTATAATAGATAATGTAAGATTAGGATTGTGCTTTTAGAAGGTGGTGATGAATGATGAAAAAAATCGTTCTGGACATTCAAAGCGATATCCATGCGCACACCATGGAGCGAATGCTGATGCAAAAATTGGACGATTGCCAAGTTGTGATCTCCGAGTCGCCGGACGCAACCGCCGAGTGGTGCAAAACGCATCGACCGGATGTGCTTTTAATGGAGGTCAAGGCGTATTCGCCATGGATGTTCAAAGAACGAATGGCAATCCGTGACAAGGTAAAACGGAACACGGAAAACTGCCGTGTCATTCTCTTTGTGGATGACGATACAGACGGAGAGTTGACCGAAAAGGTACGGCAGGCAAAGCGCGAGGGTCTGATAGACGCTTTTCTCTTCGGTTCGGTATCCGAAAACTACTTTGCTTCGGTCATCGACAGTGTTTAAATCAGGCAACACAAAAAGCATAAAAATCTTCAAAATAATTATGAGGGAGGAATAATAGTATGACAAAAACGAACAAACGAAGGCGCGTCGCCAGCGTCCTGTTGGCGCTTGTGATGCTGTTCTCACTGATGCCGAGTCAGGAGCTTCATACCCATGCCTTTTGGGAGGACTACGACCAAGGCACAGATTGTCTCTACTGCGACCACTACCACTGGGCTGAGAATATGTGCGACGGTTGTGGGTTCTGCACCGTTGACTGCAACTCCGACTGCTTCGCTGAATTTCACTGCAACGATTGTGGTGAGTGTCTGTTCAATACACCCAATTGGTGCGATCAATGCTACAAATGCGCGGACTGCATGGAGGAAACGCACTGCTCGACCTGCGGCAAATGCTACATCGGCGAGGATGACCAGCTATGTGGCGAATGCTATAAGGGTCCCTGCTGCTCCATAACCATTTGCGACTCCTGCGGCTTCTGCGATGACTGTGCAAACGATGACAGCGACCCGATGCACTGCTCGCTTTGCAACAGCTGCTTCGGCTCGGTGGACGAGTGCGTGGACGACGATGATACCGGCGTCATCCACTGCATCGATTGCCACACATCCTGCGAACAGTGCGAGGAATGCCTGCTGAACCAGGAGTCCTGCGAGGACTGCGGTCTGTGCCTGGAGTGCTGCCGAGATAACTCCGAGGGCGGTGGCTGTCCGGACGGCGAGACCTGCGTGGAAAGCGCCGAGTGGGACGAGCACATCTGTCAGGGCTGTGACGGCTGGGTCACAGATAAGGAGGACGAGGATGAATTCTGCGAAACCTGCGAGATGTGCAAGGAGTGCTGCGAGGGCAACTCCGACTGCTCCGAGGGAATGTGCGCAATGGACACGGACTATGCGGATCACTTCTGTGAGGACTGCGGCCTGTGCTTCCACGACAGCGATCCCTGCGAGGACGGCTGCGATCAGCGCTGCAAGGACTGCTGCCGAGATGCCGTAAGCGCTATGGGCTGCGATCATGACGACTGGTGCTTCAGCGACTCTGATTTTGAGGATCATCTGAAGACGGAGCATTCCGGCGCCGGACATACCCACATAGCCTCCGCCACCTAGGCGGCTGACGGAACGCAGCACTGGCACCCCTGCCGCTATTGTGACGATAAAAAGCTGAATGCCGCCAACCATGAATTTGACGCCAAGGGCGTGTGCAAGGTCTGCGACTACATCAGCGGCAGTTCCATCGTCATCAACCGCCAGCCGAGGGGCGTCAAGTGTAAGACCTCTATCTACAGCAGCGGCGATTATGACGAAGAGCCGGAAAACAACCTGCTGTACAGCGAACATAACTGGGTCACCTTCTCTGTCTCGGCAAAGAGCCTGAAAGGCGACGAGCTGACCTATCAGTGGTATCAGAAGAATAATGCGAATCCCACGGCGGCGCCCTACAAGCTGCCGGAGAAAGATTACTATGTGGACGTGAACACCCCAACGCTGAGGCTGTCGGTTTCCGCCGAGGCCTGCATGGATGACTACTCCTACTACTGCGTCATCGGCAGAAAGGGTGACCCTTCGGACACCATGAAAACGGCGGAGGCAAAGCTGACTGCCACCCATGCCTACAGCCACAAGCAGGCGGGTGTGCGTGTGCCCACGGAAGACAGCGAGAGAACGCCGAAATACAATGTCACTTGGGTCGATAAGCATGGGGTTACCCATGACGGTGTCGTGGGTGGCGACCCGAAATGCGACGGCCACAAGCTCCCGTGCCTGTTTGAAGCAGGCTATTACGAACCGCATTATATGACCACCGGCTCCAAGGAGCGCATCTTCCCGCATACCTTTGTGCTTGACATTAGCTATGACGCAGTGGGCGGCGGCAGAGTCGATGTGCTCAGATGTTCCGTCTGCGACTATATCGTTCCTGTGAAGAGCCATGTCCATGATTACGGCTGGAACTGGGACTGCACCGGCTTCGGCAGTATCTATGAGTATACCTTCAACATCGGCGGCTCGACCAAGACGGTGGAGCAGCTCATCCTTGAGTCCGGCTATGCCCACCCCGAAAAGTGCAAGGTTCCCGGCTGCGAGGAGTTCATCATGGTTCCCCATAGCTGGGGCCGCTGGAATGTGGTCAAAAACCCCGATACCACAGGCGGCAGAGGCGGCATGGAGGCTGAATGCAGCGTCTGCGAGTATACAAAGACGAAAATCGACAAGGATGATGACGGAGGAGCCGATCATTGGACAAAGGACACCGCACTTGTGACGGTGAAAAATGGCCGGGCAACCCGTATGATCGTCAAGCCCGGCGACAAGATCAGGCTTTATCCCGAGGAGAGAACCGGTCAGAAAGCCATCGGCTGGAAGGTGGAGTATCGCCGCGAATACAATGAGTATGACATCACCAGCGGTACGGGATTACCTGTTACTAAAAATTGGAGTGCCAACGAGGCGAAGACCCTGTTCAAGCTGGTGACCAACGGCTCCGCCCTCGAGTGGGGCTGCACGATCCCAGAGTTCAGCGCCATGGGTGCCCCCGGCGGCGGCAGTTTCTTCTTTGAGCCTGTCTATGCAGGCTGTGACCACAGCGGCGGCACCACGGTGCTCAATGCGAAGGAGCAGATCTGCGACCGTAAGGGCTACACCGGCGACACCGCCTGCGCAGACTGCGGCCATGTCATCAGTGCCGGTTCGGATATCTACCCACCTGCAAACGCCGGTCATACCGGTCCACTGCAGCCGCTGTACTACTACGGCACGGCCAACTCGGCAACCACAGACGCGAGCCATGGCGGCAAACGCTATAACGCCAAATCGGGAGACTGCCGACACCGCGCCTATGAGGGCGACTACCGCTGCACGGCTTGCGGCGGCACCGTAAAGGGCGAGACTGGCGACTTCAGGCATAGCGGTCCCCTTGAACTGCGGGATGTAAGAACGGCGACCTGTACAGAGAGGGGCTATTCCGGCAGCCAGTACTGCTCAGCGTGCGACAGGATCGCGAAGAAGGGCGTCTCAACCCCGTCCCTCCACGAAATTGCCGATAACTACAAGCTGATCAATGAGGTTAAGCCAGGATGCACCACCTCAGGCTATAGCGGTGACCAGCAGTGCACAGCCGGCTGCGGACAGATTATCCGCTACGGTCATGTCGTTAATAAGCTCAGCCACGACTGGGACGGCGGCAAACCTGCAAAACAGGGCAAGAGCGAAGGAATTCTCTACACCTGCCAGCGTGCCGACTGCGGCGAGACAAGGTTCGTCAGAAGCTCCGACGCGACCGAGTTCACGGTCACGGTCATCAAGGGCACGGCCTCCGTTGCCGCAGGGACACTCATCACGGACAAGATCGCGCAGAACACCGTTGTGACCGTTACGGCGGACGCACCGGAGGCAGGCAAGGTCTTTGACAAGTGGGTCGTGCTGGAGGGCAATGTCACTCTGGCAAACGCCACCAAGGCAACTACCACCTTCACCATGCCCGGCAATGATGTGAAGCTCGAGGCCACCTATAAGGATGCGCCTCCAAGCCATACCCACAGCTACGGAACCGAGTGGAAGTATGACGACACCGATCACTGGCATGAGTGCGAGTGCGGCGATAAGGCCAATATTGCGGCTCACAGCGCCAGCGAGTGGATCGTTGACACGGCAGCTACCGAAACCGCCGACGGCGCTAAGCATAAGGAATGCACCGTCTGCAAGAAGGTTCTTGAAACCGCAACGATCCCCGCAACACATACCCACAGCTATGGCACAGATTGGAAGTATGACGACACCAATCACTGGCATGAGTGCGAGTGCGGCGACAAGGCCGACACAGCAGCACACAGCTTCCAGTGGGTGATCGACAAGGCCGCTACCAAGGAAGCCACCGGCATCAAGCACGAGGAATGCACCGTTTGCGGCGCCAAGCGCAGCGAGAACACGGTTATCGACAAGCTCCCCGACAGCGGTAACACCGGCAATACAGGCAGCGGTGATAATAACACCGATAAGCCCGGAAAGGACGACTCCACCAAGTCTCCTCAGACCGGTGACAGCAGCAACCTCATCGGTTGGCTGGCTGCTCTGTTCGTCAGCGGCGGCGTTCTGACCGTGCTGGGCGTAAGCAGCAAAAAGAGAAAGGAATCCGAGGCTGAATAAGCCAACGCTTCCGAAATCGAAATAACCTAAATACAATAGGCGGTGACGGATCATTCCGCCACCGACGGCATGGAGCTGCTGTTCATTTCCCGTGAGGACGGGCATTCAAGATATTACTTGAGTCGAATATGCAGGAGTTTGACCGGAAGGCGGCAAGCGACACTCACACTTTGACCGTGTATCCCCGGCCGAACGGCGACGGAGAGGTATCCCTGCTCCATTGGAAGCGTGCCGCCACGGACAGATTTTTCCTTTTCCGTATGACCAAGCCCGGCGTCACGCTGACCGGCGAGATGTGTCTGTGGGAGGACGAAACGCCCATCGGCACCGGTCTGCCGATGCTGTTTGACTTCCTGGATGAAGTCAGAATATCGAAGTAAAAGTAAAGTTAGGTGAAGCAATGCAGGATAACAGAATACCGCCGCAGACAAGACCCATGACCGAGGCGGAAATACTCCGCAGGCGTAAGCTGCGCCGTGCGGCGATCAAAAAGCAAAAGAGGAGAAGGACACTCTTTCTTACCGCCTGCGGCCTTGCGGCGGTGCTGCTCATAGTGGGCATCGTGCTGCTGTGCCGGGGCTGCGGCCATACCGAGGGCAGCACTCATAACGAGAGCATCTACGGCAGCTTTGCAATATCCGACAGGAGCTGCGTCTATACCTTCCGTGAGGACGGCAGCGGGGAGCTACGGCTCTCCGGCGCACCGTATAGATTCCGCTTCGCGCTGTCCGGCAGGACGCTCTCTATCGACTTCGAAGCCGAGGCACTGACCGACTGCGAGTACGAGGTGGCGTATACCGATACGGGGCTTGAGCTGACCGCAGGCAAGGGTACGGCGACACAGGGTGAGAAATTCACGCTGAACAGAACAGAAAAATGATCGTTGTTTCCTATTTTATTCAGAGTTGCGAGGTGTTCGATGCAATTACCAAATAAATTATACTCATATAAAACAGCACCGTGGCGTTAATACCCAAAGTGCTGAGTGAAATCAAGGATGGTCCTATTCATTTGTTTGAGTTATATGATAGACTGAAACCGGAACTCAATGATGCGACAGATTTTTTATCCGTCATGGATTGCCTATATGCTCTGCGGGCAGCAGATATTAATAATAAAGGTGAGGCGTTTATATGCTTTTAGAGATGTTCTCCCCAGTGTTTATGGAGCAGGGTGAATTTGTCCTCCGATTCGATTCAAAAAGGGGTTGAATGTCGTGCTTGGCAAAGAGGATGGCGCAAATTCTATCGGAAAATCCTCTGCCATGCTGGCAATAGATTTTGTCTTTGGAGGCGACACCTATCTGAAAAGTGACGGCGTAAAACACATTAGACACCATACTATATTCTTCGCATTTCAGTTCTGTGGTCAAAAGTACTGTTTTGCCCGTGCTACAGAGGATACCGATAATGCGTTTCTTTGCAAAGAAAACCATGATTTGATGGGTCCATACCGGATGAAAGATGAGTTTGTAAATTGGTTGAAAGTGCAGTATCATATGGACTTCGATGGCTTATCTTTCAGAATAGCATTGAGCAGTTTCTTCAGAATCTACGGCAAGGATAATACAGATGAACGCCGACCACTGAGAGGTATCCCGAGACAGGATATGGAAAAATCCATTGCCCTGTTGGTTGCTCTGTTTGACAGAAATAAAGACATCCAAGTATAACGTAAGAACCTTGCCGAGGAAAAGAAGAAACTCGATGTCTTTAAAGAAACTCTAAAATACCACTTTGTGTCAAGCCTTGTCGGCGGCAAAGATAAATATGAGGCGGATGATATGATGAAACTAAATAAATATATTTTAACCTTACTTATAGTTCTGGCTGTGATTGCCGCGTTTTCGGGCTGTGAGGCGAAACCCTCCGATGATCCTGATTTGAACGAAAACAAAACAACCGATGTCTCCCACTTGACGACCGTGCAAAATGACACCGATCTTTCGAGGCTTCAAAAAACCATTCTCGATAACAACGAATCGGTTGGTATTGCCTATATCGGTTATGTCGGCTATGAGGCGAATGAGCAGGAGGTTTACAGTTTTTTAGATAACAGTCAGTATGCGGATAAATATGATTTTCTCTGCGGCTCTCCCCTTGTAAACGTCGGCGGTGCGGAGCTGTATGCGGTAGTTATTGCCGATACTGAATACATTGCTTCTGTTTATCGGGCGGAAATAACCGATAACGGCGAATACTCCGTAAAGACTGACGATGCAATTTATAAATACAGCGGCTACGGAATTGATTATTTTTTACTGCGCTGCAATGAAAGCGAAATACACTCAAACGTATCGCTGCTTTTTGAAAAGGGAAACAGCTCTTTTTCGGTGTTTCCGATGCTCTCCGGGATGGACGGACATCTTGTCGCTGAGAATTTTTATGATTTTTCCATATACAGTGATTACGGCGACGACAGTGAAGCCGAGGATAAAAATGTTGCGATAGCCAGAGAAATTCTTTTGGAGTCTCAAGAGGTGCAGTACTACATAAATATCGGTATGAGTGTGCAATATACAGGGCAAATCCAGGAAATTTACGGTCGCCCGTGCTGGATTTTTGCGCTTGGCACAAACAGAGACGACCAATTCGTCAGAGAGCGCTATTACGGAGTGTGTGACAACCTTGTTTATTTTTACGATGCGTTGAATGACACATGGGAAGTTCTCGGGAACGGATAAAGGGCAAAAATTAATTACTTGAAGGAATTTTTATAATGTGACTTACCAAAGCGTGCGAGATTGCCCGCTTCAAGGGCGTTTTTAAGGTCAACACATACTACGGCAATTCAAAAACACAGCATTTATATTACCTTGTTGTTCCTTGCGCAGATGAAGCTTATATTGTTGACTTCAGACTGGAGAAATTATATGACGATGATATTTCCGATATGAAAGGCATTGAAGAGGCTTTCTTAAAGGGCATTAAGGCGGAAAAGAATAATTAAAGTGCATTAAAAAGGAGGAATCTTTTATGGGATTATTTGACAAAAAGTTCTGTGACATATGCGGTGATAAAGTCAATCTGCTCACTCAGAAAAAGCTTTCGGACGGACAGCTTTGCTCAGACTGCAAGCAAAAGCTAGGCTCATTCACAAGCGGCTGGAAGCAGAGAACCGTTCAGGATGTTAAAGCTCACCTTGAACTGAGAGAGCAGAAAAAGCAGAAATACCAGCAGTTTAACTGCACCGCAGCGGCGGGCGGAAGAAACAGTACGCTTCAAGCGGATTTTAATCACCGCTGGTTTATCTTTGCTGTTGATAACAGAGATTTCAGGAGCGGCAACCCTCAGTTGTTTGAGTTTTCTCAGCTTCAGGATTTCTGGATCGAGCCGGAATACAGAACACTTGACGATTCGGATAACGACGGTATCCCCGACAACCGGGATGATTTCGACAACAGACAGCTTAACAATCAGGGCGGCTTCGGCGGAAACATGAACCGAATGAACAATATGATGAATACATCCATGCTCAATATTCCGCTTGCCGCTCAGCCGTTTGTGCGTAATTCAAGCTCATGTTCCTCGCCTAACGAAATCCGTGAGGTATCCAACATAAGAGTTTGCTTCCTTGTTACCGACCTATATATAACGAACCCGATAGGTTTTGATGTAACATCGGGCATTTCATCGGGCAATCAGATGGAGCTTATGAACGCTTATGAAACAGCCGTTCAGGTTATGCAGCTTTGCCGGCAGATAAAGCAGGACGGAGCTTCCGTAAACCAAGGCTACAGCCAAATGAATCAGAGCTACGGTCAGCCGCAGCAGAATATGGGCGGATTTGCAGGCAACACGGTCCAAAATGTCGCCTACACCGCAGCAGCATCCGCTCAGGTTCAAAACAACGCCTATAATAATGCTGCACCCGTTACACCGCAAACAGTTGACGCTTCCTGGATTTGCTCATCCTGCGGCACACGTAACGAAGGCAAATTCTGTCAAGGCTGCGGCTGTGCAAAGCCTGCAGCAATGCCTTCACGCTGCCCGAGCTGCGGATGGACTCTGGCAAACGGTCAGCCTATGCCGAAATTCTGCCCAGAATGCGGAGCACGCTTGTAATTTGAAGCGAGCAGACTGCATTAAAAAAGTGAGCTTATTTTTGCTTATGTTGTTATTACCTATAGGTCTTTTCGGCTGCGGAGCAAAGAAAAAATACACTGTGGCAGATGTGAGTGTAATCAGTTTTTCCTGTTCGTCAATGAGCTACACGGATTCTTATGCTTATTCTCTCAAAAAAGAAAATGAGGAATGGCTTTTTGATGCAAACTATTCCTACGACTATGAAAATCCAAGGGTAGAATTTGAGAATAAAAAAGTAAGCGCACAGGATGCCGCGGCAATACTTGACGTTGTGAAAGAGCAGGGCCTTATTTTACAGGCTCAGAAGTATAAACCTCCGCGAATTAAAGTCTTTGTTCTCGACGGCGGCGGATACTTTCTTTATTTTAAGATGAACGACGGCACAGAAATCAATGCGGAAATATATAACGAGGATTTGGTAAATGAATTACGCACTTTGACAGAAAAGTGCCGAAAATCATAACATACCGTGTTAACTAAAGCAGGGAATAATATATTGGAGGAAAAAACTATGGCAGACATTAAATCAATTGCAACGGCAACAGCCCCGAGAGAGTTTGAACTCTCTTATTCAACCACCGTTGAAGAGGTATACGAAAAGCTCAGCGCACGCGCTTCGGCTTTTAAAATGCCCTTCAAAATCAAAGAGGGAATCCCCGGAAAGCGCATTTCTTTTGAGAAAGAACCGAACCTCGATGTTACGATTTGGGTTTTTGTCAAGGACGACAATAAAATCAAGGTCATGGCAAACATTCAGGAGAACAAAACGACCGTCAACGGTATGCGCGTTGACAAAAACAGCGTAATGCAAAAAGGCGTAAAAGGTGTAGCTAATCTTCCTATTGAAAGAGGCGAGTATCTTGACGAAGTGACCGAAAAGGTTAAAAAGATACTCAACGGCGAGCAGGTTGAAGATTATGTAGCGCCCGTTGGTGCCAACGTCAGCGGACAGACCGAAAAAAATTGGCTTGTAGCCCTTCTTCTCTGCTTTTTCCTCGGCGGAATCGGTGCACACCGTTTCTATGTGGGTAAAGTAGGATCGGGTATTCTTTATATTCTCACCTTCGGCATTTTCGGCATCGGTGTTCTTGTTGACCTGATAAAGATCATTCTCGGCAAATTCACCGATAAAGACGGCAATCCCATTCAAAAAAAATAAAAATAAAAAAAGAGAGGGTCGATTAACATGAAAAAAATTCTGGCATTACTCATGATTTTTGCTGTTTCACTCAGTCTTTTTGCTTGCGGAAAGGCTGACGGCGACGGTAAGGAAAACACAACAGGAAATACTGCCGCAGTTGATAAGACGGAAGACACATCAGCCGAAGTAACAACGGCGGCAGAAATGAAGAAGGGCGACAAAGGCAACGGACCTGCAGATATCAACGCAGAGTTTATCACTCTCAAGCTTCCGTCCGGCTACAACTATGAGGTTGATTCTTTTAGTAAAGATTCAAATGATCCGCTCTATGGCGATGTTACTCTGTATATCTATAAGGATGGCTCATACTCATCTATTGCGACTCTTACCGCTACAGCCCGAAACATGGTTCGCAGTCAGGAAGAGGCTGTTGAAAACACGATAAAGCTTTGCAACCTTCAGACCTATAAAAACGGAGAATCTGAAATCGGCAAAGATGATCAATACGGTGAAAACACCTATTCGACTGTTCATGTCACAACAGAATACTATGAGAAGGACTTCTTTGTTACATATGCAAACAGAGGTGCATCGGATACAAAGGGACTTCTTGTCAAGCTTGAAATCAATAATAAGAATATCAAAGCTGACGACCCGTTTATCAAAGAGCTTCTTGACAGCCTTAAGATAGTTATGGCTTAAAAATTCGGGGACTGTACCTGAGCATTTTCAGGTACAGTCCTGCTTGCAAAAGGAGATCTTGTTATGAGTAAATTAAAAGAAAAAAAAGATATTAAAATGACTATATTTATTATAGTCGTCGGCGTCAGCTTGATAGTTGTGGGCATTTACGGAGTTGTTTCGAGCAAAATTGAAAGCAGAGATTATAAAAACTCAACCGATATACAGAAAATTCCTGCCGTTATTATCGACTTCTCAACCAGCAACAGTAAGGATGATTCCGGTGATGTAAAGTATACAACATATAAATTTAAGGTTTCATATGTTATTGACGGAAAAACCTATAAGGGAAAATGTGAAGAGCGTGTCTGGTCAAGCGACTACTCAAAAAAATATGCCTATGATAAATTGAGAAAAGGCGACACAATAGATGTCGAGATTTATAAAACCTCAAAAGGCGAGTACAAGATTTCTCCCGAGGGAAGTCCCGTCGATTTTCTTCTCTATTGTGCGGCAATTCCCGGCGGTATATTTTTGGTTGTTATAATGATATGCGACGTTGCAAAAGACAAACGGAGAAAGAAAAGTGAAAACGAAATAACCAGCAAGCAATAAATCAGAGGTATTTTTATGGATTTATCAATATCACTGTTAATTGCGGCTTCATTTGCCATATTATGTATATACTATATCGGCAAAAAAATTCTTGTTATAGATTTTTCGGCATACCGTCCGCAGAATTTAAAAAAGGCCAAGCTTGAAAGATTGCTTGCAAAAAAGGACGCTCCCCTTCGGAATTCAAAAATCCGAAAAGATATAAGAAATGCCTTTGAAAGAATTCTGATACCGCTAGGAAAAGCGGATAAAGACCTTCTTCCGGCAAGAATGGATATGGCATTCCGAAAAAAAATCGTCAGCCAAATCAACAGACTTAACAAAAATAAGCTTTGCCGAAAAATTTACGTTACGGATGTTGTTCCCATCCCTAAAAATGACTTTGAAACATGGAGCGATGACGGCAGAGAATGGCGTGAATCGGTTTTAAAGTGCAGCACACTGGAGCGTTTCGAGTCAACCAAAGACGACACGGTTCAGCATGAGATATACCGTAAAAATTCATATCTCAGAATACTCCAGTCAAGACATGTTCGCCTTGCCGATCAAAAAGAAAAAAAGAAAAGCTATTATAACGATATGTTAAGAATAACCTGCCCGTCCTGCGGTGCAAGTGTCAAGCTTGACAGTCAGCAGGTGACCTGCGAATACTGCGGCGCCGTTATTAAAAACGAGTTTTACGATTGGCAGACCGAGTCGTTCGAGATTTATGAATCTATCAGTACAAACCTGAAAAGATTTTTACAGCTTATCGTGTCCGGCTCCATACTTTTCTTGTGTGTCTTTCTGTGCTTATATTTAATCGAGGACACCGAGATTTCCCTTGCGGCCGGCGTCGGTGCAGCGATTCTTGCTTTGGGAGTGATTGTTTCGCCTATTATCTACGGAAAAGTTAAGCAAGACAACCTTGCGAAGAAAATCGTAGGATACTCAGAGAATTACCTCAGAGCCTGCTTAAACGAATACTTCTTGAAAAATGAAAGCGACAAGGATATGCTTGATTTCAGCGTTGATACAATCAAGCTTTTAAAGGTTGCAAATACAGACGAGATAACAAAGGTTACGGCTGAAATTTACGGAACCAAAACATTCCTTCCCGAAAATCAAAAGCCGTTTACAAAAAAAATTAAAAAGAAATTGACCCTGCAAAGAGCAAGAAATCCGGAAAAAAGAAAGACTGACGGTGATTTCTTTACTGAAAAAGAATGTCCGAGCTGCGGAGCAAACTTCCTGCCCGATGAAAACGGATGCTGTTCTTATTGCGGTTATACCCTTTACGAAGATAGCATAAAGTGGAAAATAAAAAACTGAATCTTGTTAAAATCCTTCAATGCCAATTAAGGTAATGAAGGAAAACAGATTGGAGGATACAATGGGAATTTTTGATAAATTAAAAAACACAGCACAGCAGGCAGTTGTTTCTGCCGTACAATCTGCGGGTAACAAAAGGGAAACATTTACATTTTCCGCATTGCCCGAAAGCCTTGCCGAAATGCAGGCGCTCCCCGAGGCAAGCCTTGATACTCCGTTCCAAGCCGCCGCTCTCACCGTGCTGGCACTGTGTGCATACGCTGCCGACAAAAACATCGGAACAGAAATGCTTAATTGGCTCAGAGGTCCGCGTCCGCTGAACGGAATGGAAATTTCCTTTTTGAACGACCGTTTCCGTGACGGAAAAACCTATCTTCCGTTTACTTATTTTGCGGGTTCGACACCCGAGAATAACTACACTCCTTCCGAGCCATATACAATAGTCGTCGAAAGCAATCATGTTTCGGCGGAGGAGCAGGGATATATGAAGCTCTTTATACCGTGCGGCGGTGCAGATGACCCGCGTCCGATAAAACTTCGTCAACGCGGAAGCGACGGAAAATGGTTCTTATGGGAGCAGTACCTGCTGACCGGCGTACGTACCCCAAAAGCGGCAGATCCTTGGGCATAAAATATTAAAAATTGGCTCCGCGGCTTTAAGGACTCTGTTTTTGCAGCAGAGCGAGTGCTTTTACTCGCCCACGGGAACCGAAGCGGCACCCAAAAGCCTGACAGAGCTTTTTGAAAACCTTGTGCAAATTGAATATTGAGCAGCAAGAATGGCTTGAGATCTGTGTTGGGCAGGTATCAGGCCATTCAATTTATGCCTGATCCCGCGGTTGTTATAATAATCCGGATAATATCCGACTCCGAATCGGACGAGCGCATCCGGGTCTTGCAAATATGCAACAATCACCCGATGGAATATGACGATACGCTCGTCCGACAGATTATTGAATGCGTAGTGCTGGAATCAAAAGAGAAAATCAAGGTGGTCTTTATCGGCGGCACGGAAATCGAGATGACGCTGTAAACAGCCTTGAAAACAGAAACGGAGTGATGTAGAATGATTGTGACGAGTGTTCAAATCAAGACAGTGAAAACGCAAAAACATCTCTATTGTCCTGTCTTCACAAAAGCACTCGAGCAATGACCCGACCCCCAAAAGTTAGACCTAAAAAATCTAACTTTGGAGGTCGGTATTTTTATGTCAAAATACAGTTATGAATTCAAGAAGAAGGTAGTAATGGACTACATAAATGGAAAAGGAGGATATAAAAGTTTATGTAAAGAAAATGGGATACCGAGTCAAACAATATTACGAGATTGGATCTCAGCATACAAAGAATTTGGAAACAAAGGATTAATGCGATCAAGAGAAAAGAAAAATTACTCTTTTGAATTTAAGATGCATGTGGTAGAATTATACTTAACAACGGAAGTATCGTATCGAGAACTTGCATTGAGTTTAGGTATCAATAATCCACCAATGATAGCAAAATGGGTAACCGATTACCGTGCAGTTGGAGCTGATGCGTTACGACCAAAGAGAAAAGGACGGAAACCCAAAGTGTCTAAACCAAAAAAGATAATACCTAACACAGGAAAAGAAAAAGCTGAATCAGAATATCTGAAACAGCTTGAAGATGAGAATTTAAGATTAAGGATTGAAAATGCGTATTTAAAAGAGCTGAGGAGATTGCGTTTGGAGGAAGAAAAACCTCCGAAAAACAGGCAAGAATAATACACAGTCTCCGAGGAGAATTCAGGCTAAAAGATATTCTTGCCGTAACAGGTTTTCCAAAGTCAACATATATGTATTGGCAAAATAGATTTGAGCGAGAGAACCCGGATGAAAAATTAGAAAAAGAAATTCTTGATATACGAAAAGTGCATAAAGACTATGGTTATCGCAGAATTTGGGGAGAATTGCGAAACAGAAATATTTTTGTAAACAAGAAAAAAGTTCAAAGAATTGTTCAGAAATTGAACCTGCAAGTAACCTTGTTTACTCATAAAAGCAGAAAATACAGTTCATACAAAGGTAAAGTAGGAAAGATTGCTCCAAACAGGATTAACCGTAGATTTAACACAAGTGTACCGCATCAGAAAATCACAACAGATACAAGTGAATTTAAGTATTATGAGGTTGACAGCAAGGGCAGAATGATAATCAAAAAGCTCTATTTTGATCCATTTATGGATATGTTTAACGGAGAAATTCTGAGTTTTGGCATATCTCAAAAGCCATCTGCCGAGAACATTATGAGTGCATTAGATGAAGCTATTACTATCACTAATGACTGTTAATATCGCAGGACTTTTCACTCTGACAGAGGATGGGCTTATCAGATGAAAGCATATTCACAAAAGCTGAAAGAAAACAGAATATTTCAGAGTATGTCAAGAAAAGGAAATTGTCACGATAACTCTGTTATGGAAAATTTCTTTGGAATATTAAAGCAAGAAATATATTATGGAAAAGTTTATTACAGCTATGAAGAGCTTAAACAAGCAATTATCAAATACATTGATTACTACAACAACAAGAGAATCAAACAGAAACTCGGCTGGTTAAGTCCGGTTGAGTACAGGATTAATGCCTTAGTTGCATAACAAAAGCGTAGCAGCTAAAAGCCACTACGCTTTCAAATCTAACTTTTGGGGGTCACCACACAATCGGGTGCTTATTTTTTGTGATAAACACTGAAAAATCGGCTTATTTGCTATGTTTTTCAATCACTCAGCCTTTGCTTTTTGAGTGAATTTCGGTATCAAACAATATCAGCTAAAATCAATAAAGTTACACAGTAAATTATGCCATAGAGAGATTTTTGTACTATCCGAACAAGTCAGTTTACTTAAATAATACTCATCCGGTTCATATTTTGAAACTGTATCAAGAACATAATCAGCAGAAACAATCATAAAATGAATTAATTTATCATCATCCATAAAACCACCTGCTTGTTCTTTAATCCATTTTATATATGGTGAATCAATAACTTAAAAAAAGAATGATTTGGAAATTCTTTTCAGACTTGTTGCCATTCACCTGCAATAAATTTAAAACGCATTTTTTCCGTTGAACGGCAATAACTTACCACATCCGCCCATCTGATTGAAAACAATTCCATTTCATTATTTTCAAGAATAACTGTTAAACCGTCAAAATCATCACTTACAGATTTTATATTTAAACCGTAACTGTTTATATTTTTTTAAAAATCCCATTTTTCGATTTTAGTTTCTATCATTTGTCTGTTAATATTATAATAATAAACTTTATAATTAGTTAGCTTAAAAAATATGCCGGACCATAATTTAAGTATCCGTACTAAACAAATGTATTTACTTCTGTTCGCCTGCATTGCGGACAACGGGCATTTTATCAAAATCATAGTATGAGAGTTCGTCTATTCCGTTTAAAAATGCGTGACAGCCGTTTACTATCATAAGATTGGTCTGCTCAATATTATAGCAACACACTATTACTTTTTTGCCTGACGCATAGGCATATCCGCACTCCCACGCAGTTCCGCTGTCGGAGTACATTCCGCCGTAAAGCAACACAACCGCATCGCAATCGTCAATTCCGCCTTTGTCAATTTTAAAAATTTCCTCTGCCCATTCTGCATTGGTAAGGCTTTCCCTGTTCTCAACATCGTGCTCCATAGGTACAAAAACTTCGTGACCTTTTGCTTTAAGAATTTCAGCCGCACGGTGAATATTTGCAATTTCGTTATCGTTAAAAAACGGCGATGCAAGGTAAATCTTCATATTAAAATCTCCTAAAAAATATTAAAAACATTATCGGTATGGTAATCGCCGCCATTGCCTGCGACACAAGAGCAAGGCTTGCGCCTGTTTGCGGACTTTCTCCGTATGCCGATGAAATTATAACGGTGTTAAGTCCTAACGGCATTGCATTTGCACAGAGTGCGGCAAAAACTATTTCATTATCCGTATTAAAAAGCCTTAACGCAGTCACAAAAATTGTCGGAAAAACTATCAGCCTAAGCACCGCAACAATATAAGTCTGCTTTACCTTGAGCAGGCTTTTTATTTCATATCCCGCTATTACAAACCCAGTCAAAATCATTGCAACAGGTGCCATACAGGCGGCACAATCGGTAAGAATTGTACTTACAAGCCGCACCCTCGGTATTTGCAAAAGTCCGAGAATTGCGCCGATAAACAGCGACACAAATATCGGATTCAGCAATGACTTCAAAGAAAATCCGCCCTTGTCCGACGGCACAAGCCAAGCAATTCCGATTGAGTAAGTAAACATATTCAGCGGCAGAGTAAATATTAAATAATCGAAAAGTTCAATGCTGTCAGCGCCGTATATGCCCTGAACAAGCGCAGTTCCGACAAATCCGAAATTTGATACCGAAAGCGAATATCTGTACACTTTACGCAAATACTCGTCTTTGGTAAGAAATTTTGAGATAATAAAAGCAAGCGCAACCGCCACAATCAAAAGCGCAGTGCTGTAAACAAGGAAAATCCATTTTCGGCTTATATTTTCCACCGTACAATTATTCCAAAATGTATTGATTACGACCGCAGGCATAAATATTCCGTTTTCAAGGCGTGACAAAGTCCTGCCGCTGCCGTCAGGTAAAATATTTTTCTTTTTAAGAACGAAGCCGATAAGAATAAAAGAAAAAAGCACGGCTATGTGATTAAGCGTAGATGAAAGTATTTCCATACGATATTTCCTTTATATTATAATACAAATTTCAGCATAAAACAATAACCGCAGGTCGAGCTGACCTGCGGCTGACAATATTATTATTAATTTTTTGTAAAATTGTATTCATTTGTTTTCTTCATCTTTTGAGCATTTATCGTCACACTCTGCCTGTTCTTCCTTTTTTTCAAGGTTCATAACCGCTGAAAGTCCTGCCGAAACCGAAGAAACCAAAAGTCCGCAGACTGCGCTTTTCCACATTTCTGCATTTGCAAAATCCGTTCCCGTCAGAAACAACGCAAGATTAGCGAGAATATATCCGAGTGCCGTCTGTAGGAATGTACGCAATGCTCTTTTAAGGCAGTTTTTAGTAAAACACATCTTCATATTACATAATATTCCGATGCCTTAAAAATGTACTTATTTATTATCGGATATTTCGGGCAATCCCGCAATACTTGTAAGCAACGAAAGAATACCCGAAAGCACGCTTGCGGAAGCAACCGCTACCCAATTCACATCACTTAGCACCGCAGACACGCCGATAACCGAAATCGCTGTTTGAGCCACGGTTTTTGCCGCACGGATACCCGCGGCTTTTGCCCATATTTTAAAACCGTTTTTCATAATTTCACCCCCTGTAATACATTTTAATTTAAAAGTTCAATATAAATTTCTGCCCATAAAAGCGATATTAGCTTATTTCTTTTCACTATTTATATGCTCAAGGTCAGCAATTCTATGATTTACAACTCTTATTTCTTCGTCCGTAACGGCTGACATTCGCTCAAGTTTGAAAACACGCTCTTGCAGATGATTATATTTATCCTGCTTATGTTCAAGCTGATCTAACCGATACACAATCAATGATTTGGTCTTTTCGTTTTCGCTTTCCTGTCGCTTACGGTTTGACGCATTTATCAGCAATTGACAAATAATACTTCCGCCCGCAACAATCAGCGCAGTCACAATTTCCGTACTCATATCACACCCCCTTTACCTATGCGTAAAATACTTTTAAAAATTGCAGTAATTAGGCTAATTTTATTAAAAAAAAATTAAAAAGGCACAAAAAAGCACCCTGCCGTGAGTCACCCCCAAAAGTTAGACTAAAAATCTAACGATTTGGGGGCGGTTCAAAGCAAGGTGCAATTTTGAAATACAGGTATAAAAATGTAACTTGTTAATTAAAGAATGTCGATATGCTCGCCGTTGAGAGCCTTGTTCATACTTCTTACTGCGCAGAATTTACCGCACATTGAGCAAGTATCTTCGTGCTCGGGTTTGCGGTCATCACGAATTTTTCTTGCGGTTTCGGGGTCAATGGCACATTCCCACTGAGCCTCCCAATCGAGCTTTCTTCTTGCGTCTGCCATTTTGTCGTCAATTTTTCTTGCGCCGCGCACACCTTTTGCAATATCGGCTGCGTGCGCCGCAATTTTAGAGGCAATAATTCCCTGCTTTACATCGTCAACATTCGGTAAAGCCAAATGCTCGGCAGGAGTTACATAACAAAGGAATGCGGCACCCGAAGCAGCGGCAATAGCACCGCCGATTGCGGAAGTAATATGGTCATAACCCGGGGCAATATCTGTCACCAACGGACCTAAAACATAGAACGGAGCACCGCAGCAGATTGTCTGCTGAATCTTCATATTAGCCTCTATCTGGTCCATCGGCATATGACCCGGACCCTCTACCATTACCTGAACATCTTTTGCCCATGCTCTTTTTGTAAGCTCGCCAAGGCGCACAAGCTCCTCAATCTGACAAACATCAGAAGCATCTGCAAGGCAGCCCGGACGGCAAGCGTCACCGAGAGAAATTGTTACATCGTACTCACGACAGATGTCGAGGATTTCATCGTAATACTCATAGAACGGGTTTTCGTTGCCTGTCATACACATCCAGGCAAACACAAGTGAACCGCCACGGGAAACTATGTTCATCTTTCTCTTATGCTTTTTAATCTGCTCAATAGTCTTTCTTGTAATACCGCAGTGGAGTGTTACAAAGTCCACACCGTCCTGTGCGTGAAGTCTTACAACATCAATAAAATCTTGTGCTGTAAGTGTATCAAGGTCACGCTGATAATGAATAACGGAATCGTAAACAGGTACAGTACCAATCATTGCCGGACATTCGCTTGTGAGCTTTCTGCGGAAAGGAATTGTGTTGCCGTGCGACGAAAGGTCCATAATTGCGTGAGCGCCCATATTTACAGCCTGCATAACCTTTTCCATTTCAATATCATAATCTTTGCAATCTCTTGAAATACCGAGGTTTACATTTATTTTTGTTTTTAGCATTGAGCCTACGCCCTCCGGGTCAATGCACTTATGGTTTTTATTTGCGCAAATTGCCACCTTGCCCTCTGCTACGAGCGTCATAAGTTCTTCTACTGTCATTCTTTCTTTTTTGGCTACAATTTCGAGTTCCTTTGTTACAATTCCCTTTCTTGCAGCCTCCATCTGTGTTGAATATTCTCTCATATTTCATCTGCCTTTTCATTTAAAATTTTGTAAAATATAGTTATGCATCAGCGGTCCTCTGCCTTTGCCGAGGTCAAGTTTTACGCCGATTGCTTTTGTTACATATGCCTTTGCGTTCTCAACGGCTTGAGGAATTTCAAAGCCTTTCGCAAGATTGCTTGCTATTGCGCTTGAAAGCGTACATCCGGTGCCGTGAGTATTGGGATTGTCAATTCTTACCGAGGGGTAAGTATAAAACTCGCCGTCAAAGTAAACCAAATCATCACTGCAATCCTCTAAATGACCGCCCTTACAGAGTACGGCACAGCCGTATTTATCGGAAATTATTTTAGCGGCATTTTGCATATCCTGTAAATTTTTGATATTAATTCCGCTCAAAATTTCAGCCTCGGGTACATTCGGAGTGGCAAGTGCGGAAATCGGCAAAAGATATTTTTTCAGATTTTCAAGCCCCTGCTCGCTTATGAGCCTGCTACCACTGGTAGATACCATTACAGGGTCAGTCACAATATTTTTTGCTTTGTAAAAATTGAGCTTGTCGGCAATTACTTTTGCGGAATTGTTGCCGTAAACCATACCTATTTTTACTGCGTCCGGGAAAATATCGGTAAACACGCAGTCAAGCTGATTTGCTATAAACTCGTCGCTCGTCTGTTCAATACCGTATACGCCCGTTGTGTTTTGCGCCGTAAGGGCGGTAATGACGCTCATTGCATAGCAATAGTGCATTGTTATTGTTTTTATATCAGCCTGTATTCCCGCTCCTCCCGAGCAGTCGCTGCCGGCTATTGTCAATACAGTTTTCAAACTAACCTCCGTAAATTACGCTGTCTGCAAGTTTTCTTAATTTTTGTGCGGCGGAACAGATATTGTCAGCGCCAAAAATCGCACTCACCACGGCAACGCCGCTTATACCGCAATTTTCAAGCTGAGGTATATTATCTGCGCTTACGCCGCCGATTGCCACAACAGGAATACCGACAGCGCCGCATATTTTCTTAAGATTTTCTGTACCGAGGTATTTTGCGTCTGCCTTTGTAAGTGTGCCGAACACCGCACCGCTGCCTATGTAATCCGCTCCGCTCTGCTCTGCTTTTTTGGCAAGTTCAATTGTGCGTGCCGAGCCGCCGATTATTTTATCTTTACCGAGGATTTCTCTCGCCTTGGCAAGCTCCATATCGTTCTGACCGAGGTGCACACCGTCAGCACCTGTCTTTATTACAACATCTGCGTTATCGTTAATGATCAACGGTGCGTTATACTTTTGGCAAATTTTAAGCAGACTGTCTGCCTCTTTACAGAGCGTATCAAAATCGATTTCCTTATCTCTTAACTGAATCATTGTTGCGCCGCCCGATAAAGCCTGCTCAACGCTGTACTCAAGTCCACGGTCGCCTATGCATTTTCTGTCTGTAATCGCATATAACGCAAGCATATTTTTGTCAAATTTCACGCTGTATCACCCCAATTCACGCTTAATTTTCATAACTTCGTCATTTATATTTTCACTCTGCATAAGAAGTGACATAACGCATACACCCGCAAAATTCTTGCTGTTTACGGATTTTAATTCTTTTGCGGTATCGGCATTTATGCCGCCTATTGCGTAGACGGGAATATTTACACTGTCACACACATTCCGCAAAAAATTTACACCTTTACCCTTTAGTCCTTTTTTGCAGTCGGTTTCAAAAATATTACCCGCCGTAATGTAATCCGCTCCGTTTTCTTCGGCAAATATTGCGTCCTCCGTACTGTGTACGGAAGTTCCGAGCAAATCAAAATCCTCTCTGCCCTTTAAATCTTTAAACGCACCGAAAGGCAGATGAATTTTTTTAACACCGAGTTTTACAGCGGTTTCGGGAAAATTATGTATAATCAATTTGTCTTTGTCACAAACCGAAAGCACATTTTTTGCAAGATTGAAGTATTCCTGTTCGGAAAGATATTTCTCCCTAAGAATTATATATTGTGTATCGGAATCGGATATTTTTTGTATTTTCTGTAAAAAATCATCTTTGCAAAGCGGCTTTGCCGTCACACTTACTACATTACACATAGATGTAATCGCTCATAACGGGCTGTAAGCCCTTATCGGTAAGAGCCTTGTAAACCTCGTCAACATTTCTGCTGTCTGAAATTTCAAACTGCTCGTCGCCCTTTTTCTCTCTTTCACCGTCGTGACCGCCTATTCCCACATCTACGCCTGCGGAAATCTTAGTTGCCGCAATGTCAACCACATTGTCACGGAAGCGCTGACACTCCCTCGTTGAAATAGTAATGCTTGCAAACGGCATAAACAATCTGTACGCACAAATAACCTGCAAAAGCTGCGGTTCGTGTACATCTTTCGGATTGATTTTATCATTATTGATAATCGGTCTTAATCTTGGGCAGGAAAAAGCAATTTCTGCGTGCGGATACTTTCTTTGAATAAGATAAGCGTGCATACCTGTGGCAAATGCGTCTTTACGGAAGTCGCTAAGTCCTAAAAGCGCCGCAAAACCTACGCCACGCATACCGCCCATCAAAGCTCTTTCTTGAGTATTTAGTCTGTACGGGAAAATTCTCTTATGACCCGCAAGGTGGAGCGTTTCGTATTTATCGGAATTATAGGTTTCCTGAAAAACGGTTACATAGTCGGCACCGCATTCGTGCACATAACGGTACTCGTCGCTGTTCATCGGATATACTTCAAGTCCTACGACTTTAAAATACTTTCTCGCAATTTTGCAAGCCTCGCCGATATACTTAACATCCGACATTTTTTTGCTTTCGCCTGTCAGAATAAGTATTTCCTGCAAGCCTGTCTTTGCAATTGCCTGCATTTCGTGCTCGATTTCCTCTGCGTTCAGCTTTGCACGGTGAATTTTATTGTGACAGTTAAAACCGCAGTAAATACAGTAATTCTCACAATAATTTGAAATGTAAAGCGGTGTAAACATATTTACGGAATTGCCGAAATGCTTTTTGGTTTCTGCTCTTGCAGCCTCTGCGATTTCTTCAAGCAAAGGTAATGCCGCAGGCGAAAGCAAAGCCTTAAAATCGTCAACAGTTTTTTCGTCGTGCTCAAGTGCCCGTCTTACATCGTTTTCGGTATAAATCGACGGGTCATATCCGTTCATTTCTGCAATTACTCTGTCGGGTATATCAGAATCAATCTGCTCCATATCGGGCAGATATTTCATATGGTCAATTCTTTCTTCCATTGTTCACGCCTCAACTTTCAAGAAATCCCGTAAGAGGTGATGATGCAGACGCACCGTTCTCAATTACTCTGCCAAGACCTGAAAGGTAAGCCTGTCTGCCTGCCTCAATCGCCTTTTTAAATGCGTTTGCCATCATAGGAATATCACCTGCAGTTGCAATGGCGGTATTGCTCATTACAGCCGCCGCACCCATTTCCATAGCCTCGCAAGCCTGCGACGGTCTGCCGATACCTGCGTCAACAATAACAGGCAAGTCTATTTCGTTGATGATGATTTTAATAAATTCCTTTGTTGCTATTCCCTTGTTTGAACCTATCGGAGAGCCGAGCGGCATAATTGCGGCAGCACCCGCATCTCTTAAACTTCTTGCCACATTAAGGTCCGGATACATATACGGAAGTACGATAAAGCCCTCTTTGGCGAGTGCCTCGGTTGCCTTTATTGTTTCGTAATTGTCTGGCAAAAGGTACTTTGAATCTCTGATTACCTCAATTTTAATAAAGTCGCCGCAGCCTGCCTCTCTTGCAAGTCTTGCAATTCTTACAGCCTCATCGGCATTTCTTGCACCTGAGGTATTGGGCAAAAGAGTAACATTCTTAGGAATGTAGTCAAGAATATTTGCAACCTTGCCTGTTACAGCTCGTCTTAGTGCAAGAGTAATAATCTCTGCGCCTGCATTTTCAACTGCCGCTTTTATAAGGTCAAGCGAATACTTACCCGAACCGAGAATAAATCGGGAATTAAATTCGTGTCCGCCTAAAATCAGCTTATCATTTTCCATTATTATTATCTCCTTTATAATTTAATGCGGAAAAACTCAACAACCGCCGCCGACAAAATTTACGATTTCTACTACATCTCCGTCTTTGAGAACAGTAGCGGCGTAATTTGCCTTCGGCAGAATTTCCTCGTTAAGCTCAACCGCAATTCTCTGCGGTGAAATTGAATTTTCTTCAAGGTACTGCATAAGTGAAATTTCAATTTTATCAATATCAACTCCGTTTATTCTTATCATAACTTCACCTCCGAAAAGCAAAAAATAAAGTGCGCCGAACCGACGCACTTTGTATGTAAAATATTTACCGTAAGCCTATAACAAACTTACGCTGCAAAGTCCCTCCGTTGGCATTATCCAAATCAGGTTTACGGTCGAAATGTCAATTCATTTCCTCTCAGCCGCTCGGCTCCCGTTTTGTATTGTTTTCTTTATTATAGTACCAAATTAATGAAATGTCAAAACAAATTTATAAAAAATCCGACAAATTATTACTGCTTATCCCAACTGTCTTTATCTTTTTTAGCCTTGGGATTATCCCAACTGTCGTAATTATTACTGCCTGCATTCACTTCATAACCGTCGTGTGTATCGCAGTTTTCACCTGTAAAGCCGGGATTACTGCTGTAATCGGAATTGAAGTTTTGAGGATTTGCATTGTAATTTCCGTTATAATTTTGGTTTTTGTTTTGATTATAGTAATTATTGTAATTTTGATTATTTGGGTTATTCGGATTATAGTTTGCGTTGTAATTACCGTTTCCGAAATTCTGACCGTTGTTCGGATAATAATTTGTGTTGTAACCGTGGTTAGACTGCGGTCTGTAATCGTTTGGGAATTGTGTATCGGCATAAATATCTGTCTGATACTTTTTTATAATATTGCAAACTTCAACATAATCGGGAATGTCGGAAATAGTAAAATTATCAGAATGTCTGCTACCCGAACGAACAGCGGCATAATGATGACATTCGGAAATAACATCGCCTACTCCGAGCCACTGGTCAAAAATACCTCTGCGAATATACACATGCGAAAGGTCTGTAAAAGGCTTAAAATTATACTGTTTGGAAAAACAGCCGTTTGTACTGTAAATGCCTTTATCGGTAATGGCATATTCCGTATTTTTCAGCTTTCTGAAAGAAAAAATAACACCGCCGAGATATATCCATACAGGCATCATATGTAAGATAAAAAAGCCGATAATAAAAGGAAACATTGCGCCGTTTCCGCCCGAATAATCCGCCGAAAGCGAACCTGCTATAAATACAAAATCAAAAAGGAACCATATTCCCGCAAAAATAAGCATTGGGTTAAAAATACACTCAAGCACAAAGCACGACTTCTTAGGTCTGCCCGACCACACAATTCGTTCGTTATTCATCATACTTTTTAAGTCGTCGCTTACCTTGTAATCATTATACATAATTTGTTCTCCTCACATTTTCCTGTAACAATTTATAGACTTCCATATAATCTGAAATATTTTTTATTTTAAGCAGAAGCATATTTACGGGCGTCAGACTTCCTATTTTCTGTTCGGGAAACTCAAAACTTAAATTCACGGTACCCGTCTTACACAAGCTGTCAGAAATTTCTTTCCTAATCTGAATATCGTAAATCTCTCTGTACGGCTTATAATACAGCTTTTTTGAAAACAAGCCTTTTGTAAGAAACACTCCGCAGTCGGTTATTGCATACTCGGCATTTTTGTACTGCCTCACGGAAAAGACAAAACCGATTACATACAAAATTGTCGGCAGTATATTCAAAAAGATAAACAGGTAAAATCTGAATGCGTATTTAAATTCATCGGCAGGTTCTCCGAGAAACATCGGTGCTTTAGGCGTAAGAGGTGCATCGCCGTTTATATACGCAATCAAAACATAAGCCGAAATCAGCAAAGAAAAAATCAGCATAGGATTAAAATTTCTTTGCAATACCGCACATTTTCTCTCTGGTTTTCCTTTTCGCAAAACTGTCTGACTGCCGACTGCCATTTTTAAAGTATCGGTCAAAGTATAATCGTAATTCAAAATCAATACCCTCTGTGTAGCAGTAAAATTTTGTCTATTTGTTTTATAATTCATCCTATTATAATACATAATTTTGCAAAAGTCAAAAGAATATTTTTGAATAAAAAGTATAAAAAATAAGTTTATTCGGCAAATGTAATGTAATCTTAACAAAATATGTAATATACGGTTGTCGGTAAATGTAAATTTAAATGTTATTTTTCTTTTTTGATATTAAAACCTTGTATATTTTTGATAAAATAGAAAAAAATTATAAAGGTAGTGTTTTTAATGGCTAATAAAAATCTTATTGACCTTGACGCAATGTCGAAAAAACAGCTTGATATGCTGATTAAAAAAGCTAAAAAAATTATGGAAAATCCTGCCGATTACAGACACGCCTGCGACGGCAAAATTCTTGCTACGCTTTTCTATGAGCCGAGCACAAGAACTCAAATGTCTTTTCAGACTGCAATGCTCAAACTCGGCGGCAGAACAATCGGTTTTGACAATCCGCTCAATTCTTCCGTTTCCAAAGGTGAAAGTCTTAAAGATACCATAACAATCGTAGGCGGCTATGCCGACATTATCGCAATGCGCCACCCTGTAGAGGGTTCTGCAATGGCTGCGTCTATGTATGCAGGCGTTCCGTTTATCAACTGCGGCGACGGCGGACATCTTCACCCTACACAAACTCTTGCCGATATTGTTACTTTAAGCTGCGAAAAAGGCAGACTTGATAACCTAAAAATCGGTATCTGCGGCGACCTCTTAAACGGCAGAACCGTACATTCACTCATAAAGGCACTTTCGCAGTACGATAACAATTCATTTGTGCTTATTTCCACAAAAGAATTACAAGTACCGCTTTACATTATTGATATTCTTGAAAAGAACAACTGTAAATATGAATTTTCAAATGACCTTGCAAGTTCTATTTCCGACCTTGATGTACTTTATATGACAAGAATACAGCAGGAACGCTTTGCAAGCAAAGAGGAATACGAAAAGCAGAAGTATGTATTTGTTCTCGACAAAGAGAAACTTGCAAAAGCCAAGGAAGATATGATCATTCTTCATCCGCTGCCAAGAGTAAACGAAATCACGGTTGACATAGACGACGACCCCCGTGCCCTGTACTTTAAGCAGGCACTCTACGGTATGTACGGCAGAATGGCACTTATTCTCCTGCTTTTACAGGATGACGACTTTATGCTTAAGGACAGAGAAATCTCTGTTATAGACAAACGCTGTACAAATCCGAGATGCATTACCGCACGGGAAGAATACCTGCCGAATCGTTCATACTTAAAACTCGGTATGCAGATGTGCGATTACTGCGACAAGCGCATTGACTGATGAGGTGATTGATTAATGAGCAAAAGCAAAAATAAAAAACACGGCAAGGCAATTTCTACCGCCATTATCTCGGCTCTTGCATATATCGTACTCGGCTTTGTTATGATTTTTTATCCTGACAAGGTAAGCATTGCGCTTTGCTATACGCTCGGCGGTGCACTAACGGTTTACGGACTGTTTAATCTCATAACATATTTCACTTCAAAACAAGCGTCTTTCGGCTTTGAAATGATTGTCGGCATTGCGGCTACCGCATTCGGAGTTTTCTTCTTGATTTCTCCGCAGTCGATTTTAGGAATGATATTCGCAATAATCGGTATTTTGATTATCGTTGACAGTACCATTGATATTAAAAGGTCGTTTCAGTTAAAGTCGCTCGGAGTAAAATATTGGTGGATAAGTTTTGTGGTTTCCGCACTTATTATAATTTTTGCGATTACAACAATTATCTTCCCCGGTTTCTTTGCGGATATAATTATGATTATTTTAGGCATCGCTCTTGTATATGAGGGCATTTCAGGACTTACACTTATCGCTACAATCGGGCACTATGCAAAGAAAATTTCAAACGAATCTCAAATGATAAACATTACTCCCGATAACGAGTATGATGATGATTAAAAACAATTTAACCGCAGATAAGCCGACACTTATCTGCGGTTTTTGTTTGCGATATAATTAATCTATTCCGCTCAATTCTTTTGCTTTCTGCATAAGGATTGAGTTTTTATTTTCGATTTTTTCGTCAATCACCATACCGAGCAATTTATCAAGGATATTTCCGATTTGTTTGCCGTCGGTAATTCCTGTTTTTATCAAATCGTGACCGTTAATATCAAGCTGTTTCAGCGTAAAACAATCCTTTTCCTTTAGAACTTCTTCAAATGCGGCACAGGAAAGATTATACTTGCTCATTTTTTCTTCTCTAAGGTACATAGACTGTGCCGTTAAATCGGCATACTGCACCTTTAAAAGTCTGCGCATATCAGTTTCACCGATTTTGTTCATCACTCGTTTTATCTGCGGTTTACTGCCTGTAAACCTTACATCATGAAACGCAATCAGCGTTACGCAATCGTCTATAAAATCCCGTGGATACTTAAGGCGCTCAAGTATTTGCTCTGCCATTACTGCGCTGAATTTTGGATGACCCTTAAAATGAGCCGTACCGTCAGGGTCACGCTTGCAAGCCATAGGTTTGCCCAAATCATGAAAAAGCATGGTAATTCGCAAAAGCGGAGTCGGGTCGATATTTGTCATTGCACAGGTGGTGTGCCTCCAAAGCGTTTTGTTATGATGTTTGGTATGTTGGTCGTACCCGAACATAATTGATATTTCTGGCAAAAATACCGCAAACACATCTTTAAACCTGCGCATTATGTACTCACAGCTTTCTCCGCATACAAGTTTGTTGAACTCGACGGTTATGCGTTCGGCGGCAATATTATTCAAAAGTTTTTTACATTCAAAAATTGCATTGGCGGTATGCTTTTCTATCGCCATATTATAGCACGAGGCAAAGCGCAGAGCACGCATAATACGCAATGCGTCCTCGGTAAAGCGCTCAACGGGATTACCTACACAGCGCACCGCCATAAGTTCAAGGTCGTATGCGCCGTCAAACGGATCTACAAGACCTGTACGGTCACTGTAAGCCATAGCGTTTACGGTAAAATCTCTGCGTGACAAATCCGTAACCAAATCATCCGTAAATTCTACCTTTTCGGGGTGACGATTATCGAAATACTCTCCGTCAATGCGAAAAGTTGTAATTTCATACACGGAAGAATTTATCACTACGGACACAGTACCGTGCTTTATTCCGGTGTCGAAAGTATGAAAATCAGAAAAAAGGTGAAGAATATCCTGCGGCAAAGCATCGGTACAAATATCCCAATCATTTGGCTCTTTTTGCAGTAAAGAATCACGCACACAGCCGCCCACCGCATATGCGGAAAAACCGTTTTTCTCAAATCTGTCAATTATCATTCTGACATCGGTCGGTAATTTAATTTTCACACTTTCAACCCCTTTCTTATTTATATTTGTTTTTATTTTTCTCAATCAGCTTTTCGGCATAATTATAAAGAAGATTGAATAATACAATTGTAAATGCCGACAGCAAACCGAACAAAATAAGTCCGTCAACCGAAAGCCATACAAGCGAGAAGAATCCGGCAAAGAATACACAACCGAGCACAATGCCGACCGCCGACACAGTAAGCATAGCAATTCTCAATACATTAAACGGATATGAAAGTCTTAAGATGAGCATATAAGCACACAATGCCGTCATATATACACATATTGTAGAATACTCGTCAGGTGCAAGCGTTGTAAACTTCGTAATAACAGCCATACCTATGATATTGAGAACGGTACAGAATGCGGCAGGCACCGCTCTTGCAATTATATTGTAGGTAAAATTACCTTTAATTCGGTTTTTATTAGGCTGCAAAGCAAGCACAAAGGACGGCAAACCTACCGTAAGAGCACCGACAAGTGAAAAATGAATAGGCTCAAACGGATACGGCATATGAAAGAATATGAAGAATACCGAAAGTATGATTGTATAAATTGTTTTTACAATATACAAAGCCGAACTGCGTTCAAGGTTATTGATTGTTCGTCTGCCCTCTGCCACAACACCCGGCATTGATGCAAAATCATTATTAACGAGCACAAGCTGTGACACATTTCTTGCGGCGTCACTTCCTGCCGCCATTGCGATTGAACAATCTGCCTCTTTTAATGCAAGCACATCGTTTACACCGTCGCCCGTCATAGCAACAGAATGACCTTTTTTCTTAAGCGCAATCACAAGCTGTTTTTTCTGTTGAGGAGTAACTCTGCCGAACACACTGCAATTTTCCGCCGCTTTTTCAAGTTCTTCCTGTGTTTTTACAGTAGTCATATCAATTGCGTTTTCCGCACCTGTTATGCCCGTATCTTTTGCGATATTCTGAACGGTTTTTACACTGTCGCCCGAAATAACCTTAAGTGCCACTCCCTGTTCTTTAAAATAATTTATGGTATCGTTTACATTTTCACGAAGTTTATCTTTAATAAGAACAACGGCAAGCGGAGTAATATCGTCGGGCAAACCGTTACCGAGCGACTTTTTGGAAGAGGCAAGAACAATAATTCTTACCGTATCGTTAATGCTTTCAATGGTATCAAATACCTCTTTATACTTATTCTTATCCTTAAATATAAATTCAGCGGCACCCATAACATAGGATTTACCGTTATCAAAATCGCCGCCCGACCACTTGGTTTCGGACGAGAACGGATAGAATTTTTTACAGCCGATATGCTTTTGTCCTTTTGCGTACTTTTCAATTGCAAGCAAAGTTGCGTTTTTGTCGTCGGAATATTTTGCGATTGAGGCAAGCGCCGTGCCGATTTCTTCCTTATTACACATAGTGATAACATCAGTAACATTCATCTCATCGGTAGTGAGAGTGCCCGTTTTGTCAAGGCAGAGTACATCAACCCTTGCGAGAGTTTCTATGCAATACATCTCCTGCACAAGCACCTTTTGCCGTGACAATCGTATAATAGAAACAGCGAGCACGGAACTTGTAAGCAAAATCATACCCTTAGGAATCATACCGAGCAAAGCCGCAACCGTACTTACAACAGTAGCCTGCAAATCGCCGTCATTGATACCAAACTGTCTTATAAAGAAAGCGATGCCTACGGGAAAAAGAATAAAAGTACATATTTTTATAATAAAATTAAAGGAACGCAAAATTTCCGAATTAACTTTCTTTATGTACTTTGCCTCATCGTTAATTTTTGCCGCATAGCTTTCTGCGCCGACTTTGTTTGCCTTTGCGTAACATTTGCCAAGACTGATAAAACTGCCCGAAAGCAGTTCGTCACCGACCTTTTTTTCTATAAGATCCGATTCGCCCGTAAGTAGGCTTTCATTTACCTTGCATTCGCCCTCACACACAATACAGTCGGCGGGAATCTGCGAGCCTCTGGAAAGAACAACCACATCGTCCTGTACAATTTCATCTCTGCTTATTTCGCACTCTCTGCCGTCACGCACGACAGTAACTTTCTTTTCGGAAAGGATAGTCAGTTTATCTACACTTTTCTTTGAACGAATTTCCTGCACTATACCGATTGTTGTGTTGGCAATCATAATGCCGATAAAAAGCATATTCTTGTAAGAGCCGACAAACGCAAGCGCCGCAAGCAACACAACATTGATTGCGTTAAACAAAGTACAAATGTTATCTCTGAATATTCTGCCGATTGATTTTGTTTTTAAATTTGAGGTAATATTTATCTTACCTTCCGCTACTCTGCGACTTACCTCTTGCGAAGTAAGTCCTTTTAAATTAGTATCCATTCTAATTCCTTTCAATGTAAAATTTTTTAATTTATAAAAATAATAACATTTTTGACTTACAAACTGCTTTAATTACTTTTTATCTTCCAAAAAAATTTTTAATAATAAAAAATCCTGTTTTCTTATATTATAAATGCAAAAACTAAGAATGGCAACGGAAAGTAGGTGATTTTTTTGATTTTTTTTAAATTTTTTAATAAATTTTTATCAGTTGCCCTTACAGCTATTATTTCACTTTCTGCCACTGCTATTCCCTGCAACAGCGGAGAACTGCCGGAATATGTCTATCTCGGCGGTGAACCGTTTGGACTTAAAATGTATTCGGACGGTGTTATGATAGTTGAACTCGAAAGTTATTTTGACGGCAGTAAATATGTTTGTCCCGCAAAAAAAGGCGGACTTAAAGAAAGCGATATTATAAAGGAAATTAACGGTACTAAAATTACAAGCAATGAAGCACTGCGGGAAGCTACGCTTAATTCAGACGGAAATACCCTTGAAGTAACCTTTGAGCGTGACAATAAAACGCTTACAAAAGAGATAGTTCCTATAAAAAACACGGCCGGCAATTATCTCATAGGCGCTTGGGTGCGTGACAGCAGTGCAGGCATAGGCACTGTAACCTATTATGACAAAAGCGAAAATTACTTTGCGGGTCTTGGTCACGGCATTTGCGACTGCGACACTTACACGCTTATGCCGCTTGCCTCGGGTGAAGCGGTGATAGCGGAAATAAGCAGTGTGACAAAAAGCACAAACGGCTCCCCCGGCAGTCTAAACGGATATTTCTCCGACAAAGTTATAGGAAAAATTACCGATAACTGCGACATCGGAATATACGGCACATTTGATACTTCGCTTACAGAAAATAAAGAAAAACTTGAAGTTGCAAAAGAATCCGAACTGAAAACGGGTAAAGCGACTGTTTATACCACTCTTGAGGGCAATACGCCGAAAGCATACAGCATTGAAATTACAAGCATAAGCAGAAACACAAACTCTGCCGAAAGTTTTTCGCTTAAAGTAACCGATGAAGAATTACTTGATAAAGCGGGCGGTATTGTTCAGGGTATGAGCGGCAGTCCTATTGTTATGGACGGTAAACTTGTAGGCGCTGTTACCCATGTTTTTGTAAACTCAACCAACGAGGGTTACGGAATATATGTTGGTAATATGATGCAAAATTACAAATAATTTAGCTAAATCCGTTGATTTTTGGCAGTTAATTATTTTAACCAAAAAAATTTTATTATTTATTGAATTTTTTTGCTTGGAAAGTATTGCCAAAATTACCAATTTATGGTAATATAATCTCATAGAAAAATTACTGGGGGAAATAATCAATGGAAAAAGCAATCAAACTCATCATCACAGAAGAAGCATCCGAATTTTCGCAGGAAAGCAATGCAACAATGGAAAATTACAACATTACGCCTGCTTTCTGCTCAAAAGACGGAGAAGAACTGTTGAACCGAATTAAGGCAGAACAGCCGGATGTAGTCCTTATGGATTCATTTATGACCAGACTCGATGCAATAGGCGTAATGCGCAGTGTAAGACGAGATAAACTTAAAGCTCCGCTTTTCATAGTATTCTCATCATTCCACAACGCAATTCTCGAACAGCAGGTTATGAATTCGGGAGCGTCTTATTTTGTACTCAAGCCGTATGACATTTCAGAACTTTGTCAGAATATTGTAAATATGACAAAGCGCAGTAAAGAAAGTTTCATCGGAAATCCCGTAACTTTTGACGCATTCGGCATTGAGCTTAAAGTAACTGAAATTTTGCACGAAATCGGCGTTCCCGCTCATATCAAAGGCTATCACTATTTAAGAGATTCAATTATTATGTCGGTTGAACATCCCGAAATAATCAATGCGGTTACAAAACAATTATATCCGTCTGTAGCAAAGAAATACGAAACCACATCATCCAGAGTTGAAAGAGCAATTCGCCATGCAATTGAAGTTGCTTGGGACAGAGGAGATGTTGATGTGCTTAATTCCTACTTTGGCTACACTATCCACAACGACAGAGGCAAGCCAACCAACAGCGAATTTATTGCTATGATTTCTGATAAGTTAAGATTACAGATTAAAAACGCAAGCTGATAAATTTTACTCAAGGGCTGTCCGAATGGGCAGTCCTTGAAAATATTATACCGTTTTATTCCGTGAATATTCTTTTTTAAATTTAATCGAAATCCGCACTCCCCCCGCCTACATAAAAAAGCCTCTACAAATGTAAAGGCTTTTAGTTGAATTTATTATTTAATCTAAAATTTTACCGTCAGTGGAAATTGTAACAACCTGCCACGGTATAAACTTTCCGCTGTTTTGCAACGCTCTTTTTACGGCGTACTCAAGACCTCCGCAGCACGGTACTTCCATACGAACTACGGTTACGCTCCAAATATTGTTATTTGCAATTATACTTTCTAGTTTTTCGCTGTAATCGATATCGTCAAGTTTAGGGCAGCCTATGAGTGTAATTTTCCCACGCATAAAATCATTGTGCATCTGCGCATAAGCATATGCTGTGCAGTCGGCGGCAATAAGCAGCTTTGCGCCGTCAAAGTACGGAGCGTTTACAGGCACAAGTTTTATCTGACACGGCCACTGACCAAGCTGTGACGGCATTTTTACATCTTGAGCAAAAGCAGTATTTTTAGAGCTTTCTCTGTTAAATATCTGTAGTCTGTGTCCGGGGCAGCCGTCGAATGTTTCTGACTTTTTCTTCATATTGGCTTTTACCGCCTCTTCATCATATGCGAGAGCCTCACGCTCAACAAAAGAAATCGCACCCGTAGGGCAGGTTGGCAGACAGTCACCGAGTCCGTCGCAATAATCATCACGCAAAAGTTTAGCCTTACCGTTTACCATTGTAATCGCACCCTCGTGACAGGCATTTGCACAAGCACCGCAACCGTTACACTTTTCTTCATCTATATTTATAATTCTTCTTATCATCTTAAATACCTCCATATTGATTTTGCAAATAAATTATAATATAATCAGAAAAGAAATTATGTTGTTATAGCAACGAAATGAGGCTTTTATGAAATTTTGTGATATACTTTTATTTAAAAATATGTCCGAACAGGAAATTACTCAAATGAACAAGAGTAAATTTATGAAAAAACGCATTTATGCAAAAAACACACATATTTATCATATGGGAGATGTTATAGACAGCGTAGGAATTGTGCTCTCGGGAAATGTCATTATAGAGAACATTGATATATGGGGCAATAAAAGTATAATCAGTTATGCAAACGAAGGAGAAATTTTTGCGGAAACCTATGCCCTTTCGCAAACTCCGATGATGGTCGATGTTGTATGCGCCGAATGTTGCGAAATTTTATTTATAAATTTAAAAAACGCTCTTAAACCGGAAAACAGCAATCAGCCGTGGTACCCGAAATTTATGAACAGTCTGCTTATGCTTTCGGCTCAAAAAAATCTTGCTCTTTCACGAAGAATTTTTTGCACTTCATCAAAAGCAGTGCGTACAAGAGTTCTTGCCTATCTGTCGGAAGAATCGGTAAAAGCCGATTCTACAGACTTTGAAATACCGTTTGACCGTCAGCAGATGGCAGATTACTTAAATCTCGACCGCAGTGCTCTTTCTAAAGAACTTAGCAAAATGAAATCAGACGGTATTTTAGACTACAGAAAAAATCATTTTGTTTTGCTTGATACAGAAACTGATTTGTAAGAGGTTATTTGGGATTTATAGTATTGGGAAATTTTTTAATTGCATAACGCAACACTACGCTATCCCCTAATTATCATACTATCATAAAAATTCATTATAACTTATCGCACAATTAAATATAAAAGCAAAAAGGTGACTGAATTTTCAGCCACCTTTTACTCTGCTTTTAAATTTCGCAATCATCAAGAATACTGCGCAAAGTATCAGCAGATTTCTTAAGATTGATTTCTTCGTCCTCGCTAAGAGAAATCGGAACTTTAGTTTCAATACCGTTTGCACCCACAATCGACGGCATACTAAGCACTACATCGTCAATACCAAACTCGCCGTGCATCAGTGAAGAAATAGGAAGTATGGATTTTTCGTCACGGATAATTGCCTCGCAAATTCTCTTTACCGCCATAGCAACACCGTAATATGTAGCACGCTTTTTCGCAATTATTTCATAGGCACTGTTTTTAACCTTTTCTGCGATATTTTCCTGCGATTTATCGTGATTATAGTGACCTCTCATCTCGCAGAAATCATCAAGCGGAATACCCGAAACATTCGCACTGCTCCATACGGCAATTTCGCTGTCACCGTGCTCACCTATAATATATGCGTGCACACTCTGACTGTCAACCGACAAATGCTCACCGAGCTGACATTTAAGTCTTGCGGTATCAAGCACTGTACCCGAACCGATAACCCTGTTCTCCTCAAAACCCGAAAGTTTAAGAGCCGTATATGTAAGAATATCAACAGGGTTTGCAACCACAAGCAATATGCCGCGGCAGTTTCTTTTTGCAATTTCAGGAATAATACTCTTAAAAATTCCGACATTCTTATGTACAAGGTCAAGTCTTGTTTCACCCGGCTTTTGTCCCGCACCGGCAGTAATTACAATAATTGAAGCGTCAACTATATCGTCATAGCTACCTGCATAGATTTTCATATTTCCGACAAAAGGAATACCGTGGCTTATATCCATAGCCTCGCCCTCTGCCTTATCTTTGTCTGCATCAATCAACACGATTTCCGAAAACATTTTGCTCTGCATTAACGCAAAAGCCGATGCCGAACCTACAAATCCGCAACCTATTATTGCGATTTTTCTTAAATTAACTTTATCCATTGTTTAACCCCCTAAAATAAAGTTTCTATTACGCTAAATCAGATAACTTAGTAATCACTACTTATTTTACTTTATTATATCACATATTTTGGAAAAATCAAGCAAAATAATAATAATTCTTATTTTATTTACTTTATTTTTAAATTGCTTGACAATGTATATTAATATTTTATATAATTATAATGTATTTTGCCTTTTAGGAGATTATTTATGGAAAGAGAAAATTTTAAATCCAAACTCGGATTTATACTTGTCAGCGCAGGCTGTGCAATCGGTATCGGCAATGTATGGCGATTTCCTTATGTTACAGGTCAGAACGGCGGCGGAATATTTGTACTCCTTTACCTGCTGTTCCTCGTAATTATGGGCATACCCGTGCTGACTATGGAACTTGCAATCGGCAGAGCAAGTAAAAAAAGTGCCGTACTCGCATACAAAAAACTTGAAAAACCAAAAAGCAAGTGGCACATTCACGGTTGGTTCTGCATACTCGGCTGCTATCTGCTTATGATGTACTACACACCTGTATCGGGTTGGATGCTAAGCTACTTTTTCAAATTTGCAACGGGTACATTTGAAAGCGGAATGACAGCGGAACAGGTCGGCAATGTATTTTCAAATCTGATGTCTAATCCTGTTGAGATGATAATATGGATGGCTGTTATGGCTATTGCAGGATTTTTGTGTGCAGCAAAGGCATACAAAACGGAATTGAAAAAGTCAGCAAGGTTATGATGATTTTATTGCTTGCACTGATTATTATTCTTGCGATAAACAGTCTTACTTTATCGGGTGCTGCCGAGGGCATAAAGTTTTACCTTGTGCCTGATTTAGAAAAAGTGCAGTCAATCGGAATCGGACATATAATTACATCCGCAATGAGCCAGGCATTCTTTACACTAAGCCTTGGCATTGCTTCTATGGAAATTTTAGGCAGTTATATGACAAGAGAAAAAACTTTGCCGAGCGAATCAATTAAAATTTGCATACTTGATACTTTTGTCGCTATCACCGCAGGACTTATCATCTTCCCTGCCTGTTTTTCATACGGAGTTGAACCGAATCAAGGTCCTGCTCTTATATTTGTTACACTGCCGAATGTATTTGTAAATATGGCAGGCGGCAGAATCTGGGGCACGCTGTTCTTTATGTTTATGACCTTTGCGTGTTTCTCAACCGTAATTGCGGTGTTTGAAAATCTGATTTCATTCTGTATTGATATGTTCAATATGAGCCGCACAAAATCCGTAATTATAAATGCGATAATTATGCTTATAGGCTGTCTGCCTTGCATTTTCGGATTTAATCTTTTAAGCGGATTCAATATTTTAGGCAAAGGCGTGCTTGATATTGAGGACTTTGCGGTAAGCAATATTCTTCTTCCTGTAGGCGCATTCTTGTATTCGCTCTTCTGTTCAACAAAATTCGGTTGGGGATTTGACGGCTATTTGAATGAGTGTAATCAGGGCGAGGGTATCAAATTTCCAAGATTTTTTAAACCGTATATTAAATATGTATTACCTGTTCTTGTATTGATTGTATTTATTTCGGGATTCATTCCGCAGGGATAAATTTAAAGCTCATAGGTTTTAGATTATTTGCAAAACCAATGAGCTTTTCGTTTTATTTTTATAATTAAAAAATATTAATAATTTATGGTTTAGCGTATTTGAGGCTAAATAATTAAACAAACACTCCGCCTTGGCAATCCAAAGCGGAGCGTTTCACTGCTTTTACAGCAGAATTTATCTTCTGTTGTTGTTTCTTCTCTCATTAAAAGGTCTGCGTGGGCGTGGCTTTCTCTCTGTATCTACATCGTTTTCAGGAGTAAGACCGTCAACATCTATGAGAACCTGACGACGGGAAAGGTTAAGTCTGCCCTTATCGTCGATTTCCATTACCTTAACACGGATAACATCGCCTACATTTACTACATCAGTTACCTTGTCTACACGCTTTACATCAAGCTGTGAAATGTGTACAAGACCCTCTCTGCCCGGAGCAATCTCTACAAATGCACCGAAATCCATAAGTCTTGTTACCTTACCGAGGTACATAGCACCCGGCTCCGGATCAATAGCGATAGTCTTGATAATCTCAATGGCTCTGTTGCATTTGTCAGCATCAATACCCGATACGAATACCTTACCGTAATCGCCGTCTTCTTCGATGTCAACTTTAACTTCACATTCAGCCTGAATTTCCTTGATAACCTTACCGCTCTTACCGATAACCTCGCTGATTTTCTCGGCAGGAATTGTAGTTGTGTACATCTTAGGAGCATATGGAGAAAGCTCTTTTCTTGGCTCTGGGATAGCCTTGAGCATAACCTCATCGAGAATATAGTTACGAGCCTTATGTGTCTTTGCAAGTGCCTCTTTAATCATTTCAGGTGTAAGACCGCTGATTTTAAGGTCCATCTGAATAGCTGTAATGCCCTCTTTTGTACCTGCTACCTTAAAGTCCATATCGCCAAAGAAGTCCTCAAGACCCTGAATGTCAACCATTGTCATCCAACGCTCGCCCTCTGTAATAAGACCGCAAGAAATACCTGCAACAGGAGCTTTAATCGGAACACCGGCATCCATAAGTGCAAGTGTAGAACCGCAGATTGAACCCTGTGAGGTTGAGCCGTTTGAAGAAAGAACCTCTGATACAAGTCTTAATGCATATGGGAACTCCTCAACAGGCGGAATTACAGGAACGAGAGCACGCTCTGCAAGTGCGCCGTGACCGATTTCTCTTCTGCCCGGACCTCTGCTTGGCTTTGTTTCGCCTACAGAATAGCTCGGGAAGTTATAGTGGTGAATGTAACGCTTCTCTGTTTCTCCGTCAATACCGTCAAGCAACTGCTTGTCAGATACAGGGCCGAGAGTAGCGATTGTAAGAACCTGTGTCTGTCCTCTTGTAAACAAACCCGAACCGTGAACTCTCGGAAGTACAGAAACTTCTGATGCGAGCGGACGAATATCATCCATACCTCTGCCGTCAACACGCTTCTGCTCGTCAAGCAGCCAACGACGAACGATGAACTTCTGTGTCTTGTAAAGGCACTCGTCAATAAGCGCTTCACTATCAGGATAAATCTCATCAAATTTTGCGTGAACAGCCTCGTAAATAGGCTTTAATCTCTCGTCACGAACTGTCTTGTCATCGGTGTCAAGAGCAACCTTTACATCTTCCTCTGCAAATGCCTTGATAGCCTCAAACATATCGTGGTCAGGCTCAAGACTTGCAAACTCAAACTTAGGCTTGCCGATTTCAGCCTTGATGCCCTCAATAAACTTAATAATCTTCTGGTTAGCCTCGTGACCTGCCATAATGGCATTGTACATCTCATCATCTGTAACGCAGTCTGCACCTGCCTCAATCATAGCAATTCTTGTGCTTGTTGACGCAACGGTAGTAGCCATCTTAGAAACAGCTCTCTGTGCCTCTGTCGGGTTGATGATGTACTCGCCGTCAATCATACCTACAGAACAGCCTGAAATAGGGCCGTTCCACGGAACATCAGAAATTGAAATAGCGATTGACGCACCTATCATAGCTGTAATTTCAGGTGAGCAGTCCAAGTCAACGCTCATTACGGTACAAACGATAGAAACGTCGTTTCTCATGCTCTTGTCAAAAAGCGGACGGATCGGACGGTCAATTACACGGCTTGTAAGGATAGCCTTTTCTGACGGTCTGCCCTCCCTCTTGAGATAGGCACCCGGAATCTTACCTACGGCATACATCTTCTCTTCATAGTCAACTGAAAGCGGGAAAAAGTCAACGCCCTCTCTCGGCTTTGGAGATGCGGTAACAGCAACATGAACTGTTGTATCACCGTAATGTACAAGACAAGCACCGTTGGCAAGCTGTGTCATTTTACCTGTTTCAACCTTTAAAGGTCTGCCGGCAAATTCTGTTTCAAACACTCTGTATTTGTCGAATGTCATTAATCTGTTCATTGTAAAAATCCTTTCTGAAATCATACGATTTCTGTAATAAACATCTTGCGGATTTTCACGCTGTTTTAGCAATAAAACCGATAAAAACAATAAAATTTTACAGATTTTTTACCCGTTTTACCGCTAAAATACAGCTGAGAAAATTTACGCAAAAACGGAATTTAGGGCAAGCTTGCGCTTGCCCTGATTTGCAAAATTACTTACGGATACCAAGTCTTGCAATGATAGAACGGTATCTCTCAATGTCTACCTTAATGAGGTAGTTGAGAAGGCTTCTTCTCTGACCAACCATCTTAAGAAGACCTCTTCTGCTGTGATGGTCTTTCTTATGAACCTTGAGGTGCTCTGTAAGGTCATTAATTCTCTTTGTAAGGAGAGCAATCTGTACCTCAGGAGAACCTGTGTCGCCTTCGTGAGTAGCGTACTCGGCCATGATAGCCTGCTTTTCTTCTTTTAACATTTGCGTTTCCACCTTTGTAAAAATTTTAGCCAACCGTCCCAGAGTAAGGCTGTGAAAATCCGAATTATCGGCTTAACCCTTGTTCCGAGGCAGCGGTCAACAAGTTGATTATAACACAAAGGATAATAAATGTAAAGGATTTTTACAAATTTTTATGTTCTTTTTATGCGTGATTTTATTACATTTATTAATCCAAAATTAACCCCATGCTATCCGAAATCACTTATTAGCAATTTCCAATTTTTCTTTAATCTTATTAAGTGTATCCGCTTTATTTTCGTCGGACATTGCTCTGTAAGCAATCAAAAGCTTTTTTTCGTCATTTGAAAGATTATACAGTTTCAAAGTATCGTCAGGATCCTGAACTATCGGTAAGAAAGAACTTCCGTTACCAAGCAAAGTGTTATAATCCGTGCCGAAAATAGAAACAATTTTTCTTAAAACTTCATGGCTCGGCTCGGACACACCTGTTTCGTACTTTGTATAGGTTGTTCTGTTAATATTCAAAATATCGGCAACCTGCTGCTGTGTAAGTCTGCAAAGTTCACGATGTTGTTTTAGTCTTAATGCAAAAGAACTGTTTTTTCCTTCGTATTTAGCCAATTCTACACACCCTTTGTATATAAATGCTTAATATATATTTTAACTATTACAACAATTATAATACAAAGTTTATAATAATTCCACAAAAGTGAATATAAATCACTGTAAATTATTACCATATTGTTCCCAAAATAAGTCTTGAAATTTTCAAATATTCGTTGTATAATAGATATTGTTAGTCACGATTTGCTGGTGTGGCGCAGTTGGTAGCGCAACTGATTCGTAATCAGTAGGTCGACGGTTCAAGTCCGTTCACCAGCTCCACAAATAAACCGCATAGCCAAGCCGTTTTTAAGGCTTGTATGCGGTTTTTCTTTTTGCCTGTTTCCCGTAAAACATTGCTTTTAACTGTATTATAATATGCAATACAGTAAAACCCCTCACCTACTTCTATTAACTAAGCAAGTCACTGATTTTATATGCTTATATTCTTTATGTTTTTAATACAAGGCTGATTTTAAATCAAATGCAAAATAACCGTTTACATCTAAATAATACTAAATTATGCCGTAAAATTAAGGTGTAGTAATACATACCCATAACAATTTTCGTTAAAACGGTTCTTTATCATAAGTTTTGGTAAATTATGGTTTAGAAAACTGTTTTATCAAGCAATTATAAAAGTTTGGTCGACCTTTTCAAAGGTTGTGAGTGTGGGCAAAGCCCACAAATACTTTCCGTTTATGCAATCTGACGATAGGTGCTGTAAAAAGCAGCATATCAAAAAGCCGAGATTCACGAAAAAGTGAGCCTCGGTGATTTTTTTGCTTGCATTCTTGAAATTGTATAAAAATATGATATGAAAATATTATGAATGTTAAAAATGTTTAAAATTTGGGCATAACTCGAAAAGGTGCAAAACCAAGCACCTTTAATGTAGAAAACTTTTTAGTTTTATGTACCTTGTTGATATGGTTTTTCATTGATATTAAATTATATCACAAAAATGACTGCATTCCTACCTTTCGGTTAGAATGCAGTCGTTTTTTATTTGGGCTGTTTTTTACAGCTCCTTTAAATACCGTTTAAAATCGTTTAATTTGCGTTTTAATGAATTGGTGGTGTAACTTTACATTTTAAATAATAAAGCTGATATAAAGCAAATAAAGTAAAGTCAAATGTTATTGTGTTTCTGATAAAGTATTTCATCATAAATTTTGTACATTCGCTTTCCGTTATCATTAACAGTGTCTTCATTATCCATACCACTATCAACAATTTCCATAGTTATTTCATCTTGGAAATCACCAGTTTTTTCTACATCAAAATAAACAAGGTTTCCCTTTTCTTTTATATTCGCAACCATTTTATATGCATATTGAATCTTATCTTTAAGAAAATTAAAATCATTTTTTTGTAATAAGAAAGTCATAATACCACCTATTTCAAATTCACTTGTATTAAATTACCTGTATATGGATTGACCGTTACACCACACTTATCAGTATAATGCAAAATACTACCTCCATTATGTGTGGATTTTGTTTTTCCATTTATCAAAGCATCTTCAATATTAGATAAATGTACTCCACTTCTTAGTTTATCGTTATTTGTAGGGTCTTTTTAGTACCAAAAACACGCTCAAGGAAATGCTTGCTTTGTGATTTAATCTTTATACCTGATGCAGTAGTTAATCCTATAAGTTCATTTTGTACTCTGCTGTAATATTTTTTGTATTTATCAAAACTCGTTAATGGAAATAACATACCAGTATCAACAGAACTAACATAATTTTTCAAAAGTGCATATCTTTCAGTATCATTATACTTCACATTATAATAATCTGCAAGAGTTTTAATGCTATTTATGTTATGCTCTTTACTCCAATCAAGATAATGTTTATTTGCAGAGCTAACCGCCTTTTGTGCCGTACTCCTGCCAAAACCAATTTAGATGCTAACACTATCCTTGTTGTTACGAACTTGATTTTCCCCTCCATATTCCTGTTCTATAGTCTATACTATATATTCCTGTTCCCTTTTAATCTCTGCCATTCATTCAATATTGTATTTCCTATCATATCACCTAACATACAGCCAATTCCATTATGAATCATATCATCCCATTCAAATAGTCCGCATTTTAATACTAATTGGCAACATTCAATTACTACCGATACAAAAAATCCATATAAAAAAGCTTTTTTAATCTTCAATTTTTTTCCAAAAACAAAAGGTAATAATGCGCCCATTGGTAATAGCAAGATAACATTTAATAAATTTTCTATCAACAATTCTCTCGCATCATTTCCAAATAGAATTTCTTTCCATGACCACAAAGGCATGAGCTTATAGCTACGTATTGATGATTCCCTTGTGAATACCGTCGAGCCCAACACAATCCCAAGATATATTGCAAGTAATAATATAGCTACTGCCTGTTGTTTAAGTATTTTGTGTTTATACACACTTATTGCAAGTATTCCTGATAGAAATATTAATATAATACCAAAGCATACAGTTTCTTCTTTTGTCCAAGCTTTATTATACGTTATGATAATCTGATAAATATCCAAATATTTCTCCTATTACAATTATTTATAATCCTATCTACATAAATTATTACCGGAGCTTAAACACCGTTTAATTTATATAATCTTTTACCGCACTTCTCTTTTTTTTACAAATCCATGACACATTTCTTTTACAAATCTAAAACTCTCTATATCGCAGATAGAATCTATGCCAAAGTATACCGCTCCGCATACTATTGACACCCACGCTGCATTTACAATCCATGAAAAATAATTTTCAATATCCGGTAAAATATTATTAATCAAAAATACAGAACTTACCATAACAAATAAGTTTTGTATCCATCTTCTATATGTCTTCCATGGTTTTCTTCCTAATATATTCCAGTTTGCATAAATAATAACATCATTTGTCCGATAAAATAATGCTACAATGGTTCCTATTAAAACTCCATACACACCTATTTTAAATACCAAAACTAATGATACTGTAAGATTAATAGCACTCTCTATAATTGACCTTACCTGTGTCTGTTTAAAATGCCCAGCAAAATTAATGATCTGACTTGATGTTCTTCTCGCATACATCAACACATTCAAAGTTACAAATAGAAGCGGTAAATATTTATCTACATATTGGGCATCTGTGATTCCCTGAGAATATACCCTCATAAACGAAGGAAGCATAATCAATGTTACGGTAAAAAAGAAAAATGAAATGCCTAAATAGTAAGTTTCATATACTTCCTGAAGTTTTAAAAAATAATTTCTGTCCGAATTAAATGCTTGTCCAAGCACAAATTCAACACTGCTGCATAACATGTCGATAATGTTAGACACACAACTAACAATCAAACTATATAATGAATATACACTAACTGTTTTTAAGTCACAGAATAATGTAAGGACAATAATATCTGTATTATTGAAAATAAGTCCTGATACTTGATGTATAATTACATTTTTACTTTGACTCAACGAAGCATAATCCGGCTCAACAGATAAATCAAGCCATGCATAATGTTTCTTCACATATAACGATATATAAATCATTTGTAACAAGTTCACTACGAAATATGCAAATTGAACCATGACTACATCAAATCCAGTTAACATCAAACCAATTTGAATAAGTTTTGAAGCAACAGAAACTATGGTTGTTGCATTTGTTGTTATATAACTTTTTCCATCTACGCGCAATAAAATTGTAAATTTACCTTGAAAAAAATAGTTAATAACACCTGATGCTCCCTGAAAAAATATAACTGCCACAACTACAAACACAGGTATATCTGATTTTACAACTATAGGATATATTATTGCCAAAGCAATAACTGCTATACCATACAAAATGCCTGTTCGTTTATAATATCGATTTGTTGCAGACATTATTTCACAAGTACGTTTTTTGTCATTAGTAGCAATTGGCGCATACAGTGCCTGTAATGATGCAGTTCCTATCCCGGCCTCCAGAAGTGCAACATAAACAAAAACCTGTCTGATAGAAGACAGCAGCCCATTTACTTCTGATCCATAACTTACAATCATCAATTTAGGAATAATAATTCCAAGCAATAGTGTAATAACTTGGGAAATGACTCCATACCCAAAAATTTTTAGAATTTTTTTTCCTTTACTCATTTCCTGCTCCCATATGTAGTTGTAAATACTTTTTATATGGCATTTCAAAATTTACATATTGATAATGTGGCGCAACCTGTTTTTCTTTCGGTTCTCTAAAATCAGTACGATCATATCTTGTCTGCAAATATTTTATATAATCTTTTACAATCATATACTTCTTTCCTTCAAACATAATCTGCGTATAATTCTCAAATATCTCTGCATCATAGGGTTTCGTATTACAAAATGCTCCAAACAATTCTGAATAATGATACTTTTTGCACATTCCATTTTTCTCTACACGTTTTTGAAAAAACTTATAATACTTACTTTTATCCCTAAAGAAAAGTGTAAGCACCATATTTCTTACAATTGCCTTTAACGATTTTCCCTTTATTTTTCCAATACTAACCACCTGTGACATCTTCCAAAGAAATATATCCTCTTTCCGTTTATAATTATCTGGTATTTTATCATAAACAGTAATATCTAAGAACACACCAGACACTGCACCATCATTTTGAACTATTGTAGTATTATCATTAACAATCTTAGTAAATAACGACCAATATGTATCTGAAAGTTGATAATTATGAACCGAAAATCCTTTTGGAAGTTCCTGTTTTATAACAGAAAGAAACTTATTATAATTCTCTCTCGTCATCATTAAATCCACATCATCATCCCACGGTAAACATCCTTGATAAAGGTGTGCTCCTACAACACTTCCTCCACAGAGTGAATATTGAATATTATGTTTATGACATATTTGATCGACTATATTTAAAATTTCTATGCACTTTATTTGTATATTTCTTATATCTTCTTTCATATTATCACTAAAACCATCCAACTAACATTATCACTTTTTCTTTCCAATATATACGTTTCGATGACATAATTCGCCATCTATTTCTCATAATCATTTTTATAGCTTTGATTTATTAAGCTCTGTATACATTTTCTACATACTTTTCCACATTATATACAGGAACAATAATACTAATTTTCTTCATCATTAATCCTCTACTTTAAAATTAAATACATTACTCTGGTTTTCCAATAAATTTCTTTATTAAAAAGTGCTGAAACAGCATTTCTTTTAATAAAATGTCTCATTTCTGTAAGACATTTTTGAATTTTCTTTTTTTCACTCTGTTCAAGTTGCAACGATTTTCTACATGCTTCTGTATACTTCAAAGTACAAACATCTAATAAAAAAGCAAGACTATGTTCTTTTAATTCCGGATATTTTCCAACTGCATCTTGATACATTTGGTAATGTGCTTCAAATGAATCTGACAAACTATTTATACTTAGTCCACCATGCGTTGCACTTCCTTGACGAACAAGATTTTTATAATAAGGCTGATGCACAACCACTGCATTTTGAATCTTTTGAACATATTCATTCAAAAAGAACACATCTTCTGATGAATGTAATCCTTCCTTAAACATCTGACCATTTAATAATTCCTTTTTAAATAATTTATTTACAACTCCATGCCTAATAGTTGGTGGCATATCAGAAAATCTATACATCACATCCTTCTGTGTAATAGTCTCATTTTCTTTTGTATTATAACGTCTATTCTCATCTACTTTTCCGTGTTCATCATAATAATCATACCCACATATACATAAATCTGCATTCGTTTCTTTCATGGCTGAGTACATACTTTCATACATCTCCGGTGCTATCCAATCATCAGGATCAACAAATCCAATATATTCGCCCTTAGTCATTTTTAAACCTGCATTTCTTGCAGCAGATACACCTTTATTGTCCTGATCAATAACAATGATACGATTATCTTTTTTTGAATATTGCTCACATATACTCAGACAATGATCTGGTGAACCATCATTAATCAAAATTATTTCTATATCCTTATAGGTTTGTCCCACTAAACTCTCAATACATTTTGAAAGATATTTTTCTACATTATATATTGGTATTATAATACTTATCATTTTTCACTTTAACCTTTTTTCTTCCTAAACACCATGGCATATATTTCAAAATAAATAAATTAAATGGTGTAATTACACAAATAGAGACCAAAACATCTATCATTGCAAAACCAACTGCAGACCAACTTGTATTTATAATCTCAATTCCTAATTTCCCATATACTACGAACATCAGATCTATTACAATTCTATGTAGTCCATAATACATAAGTGAATTTTTTCCAACTGCAACAAGTATTTTATTATTTTTTAACATTGATATACTTATAACAGCTATTATTCCGCTTATTGCTGCTATCACAAATAAAATCGGATTACCCCAACAATCACTGTACCAATCTACTTTTGTAAAATATTTGTAGTTTAGAGCAGATGCAATGAGACACACCACCACACCAAGACACAAAAGCATCTTTGGTTTTGCAAAATATGTAGTAAAACATTTACTATTCTTACACCATTGTCCCAAACACATAAATGCTGTTCCTAAAATCGTTAAATCTGCATTCCATGGCAAATCAATATCAATAATGATTCTATAGAGATAAAAGACTATCAGGGCAATCGCAAATGAAATAAGCCAAAATCTATTTTTCACATACTTTGAATTTAGAATACTTAATACATACATTGCCTGTTCTGCCAGAAATAAGCACGTAATAAACCATAACAAAGTATACCTATTCTGAATAAGATACTGCTTTGCAATATCTAACACATCATAACTATTACCATGTGTAATAGCCAAAACTCCATTACACAACATTGTTACAATTACAAAAAACAGATAGGGAACCAAAAGTGTTTGAATCTTTTTCTTTAAGAACCTATCATATCTTTCCTTTCTTGAAAAGGTGTATCCCGAAAGGAAAAAGAACAATGCCATATGAAAGGAATAAAACCAAAAGCAAAAATCCCAATGCAGATAACAATGTCCAAACATCACTAATAAAATTCCAATTCCTTTTGCTTCATCAATCCATTGTATACGTTCTTTCATCTTATATACTCCCATTTTATACTCATCATTTGTTTAAAAACTCAATCCAATCAAACTGATCGACCGGTCTTTTTCCATCCCAAGTATCATGATCCGTAATAATTCCTACGCAGTTATCTTTTTCATATCCTTTAATATAAAAACAACTAGGATGTTTTTTATCGGGCTTATGTACAAACATCACTTTACGGTAAGGAAGTGCTTCAAAACGATCTTTTAATTCCTCAGTCATTCCTTCTCTATCACAATTTATAATCACGATATGTTCCCAGTTGATACGTTGCTTTCTAGAATTCCACTTTCTTTCTGCCTCTTCTACTGTATCATAATGAACACAAAATACCAGTAAATCTCCTAAATATACAACCGGATATTCTCTATCTCCGATAATTTCCTTATCCGTACATTCAACAAATTTGTCAATGCTCATATAGTACTCTATGTTTTCACACAGTTTTATAAAATCCTGTGCACGAAAGAACAGATTTACTGTTGGAGATTTAAATTCAAGACCTAAATCATGATATAGAATACCACCAGTACAATTTGTAGAAATAATAGTAACATCATCGCAATTCAGCCGTTCACGATTTTTCTGAATTATTTTTTTATGCTTATAATTCCAGACAGTATTACGTAATCTGACCATTACTTTTTTTATTATCATTATAACTTATTCTCCCTAAAATTATTTGTCTACAATATTCCAAAACAGTACCACTGCAATCATAATTGAATAAGTCCATACTTGAATATAAATTTTCTTTATTTTATCTATATAAATTACCTTCGTAGCAGAAAAATATCCTGACAGTAAAACAAATATATTAACACCTATTCTTGACCCCTGTGTCATTACAAAAGCAAAAATCCCATTTACTGTTAGAGGCATCTCCACCCCACAATGCAACACTGAGTGTCCTGCAACAATAAAAATCATACTAAGAATTCTGAAATATTCAAATTTGATTCTCTAACTTTACTCGTCCACATTGTACTCTCTTTTCTAATGATGTTTGAATTATTTTATCAACCTGCTCCGCTGTATCTTGAATTGAATACCCTGCTTTTTTTAATTGTTCTTTTGTATCTAATCTTTCTTTCTCACAAGTTTCTAATATATGTTCTGCCCATACTTTTGTACTTTGATTCAAATCGACATACTCAATTAATCCTGTAATATTTGCATCACTAGATACGGCGTTTGATACCACACAAGACAAACCTGCTGCTTGTGCCTCTACTAAAGTAAATGGAAGTCCTTCAAATAATGATGGCATGACAAGACAATCTAGTGCCGAATACCATTTATTTGCGTCGTCTCGAGGCCCTAATAGGACGATTCTATCTTCAAGATTGTATTCTTTAATTTTCTGTTCTACCTGAGGTCTAAGTTCTCCATCACCTACAAATACAAATTTTGCAGTTGCATTCAATTTAGATATTTCTTTCATAATTTCCACTGACATCTCTGGATTTTTTTGCAAGACTAATCGCCCTACACACCCTATTAAATATTCATCTTTTATCCCTATACTTTTTCGACATTCTTCTCTAAACTGTTCATTAAATTCATATGTTCGCAAATTTATTCCATTTTTTATTACAGTAAATTTGCTTTTATCAAACATCCATTTTCCTGCTTCTTCCGAGCAGGCCAATAAATTGGTTGCAATCTTTTCAATATTTTTCCGATTATATTTTTCAGTCAAATAATGAAACCATCTCTTTTTAAATTGCGTATCTGTATTATGCGAATGTATAATTCTAACAGGTATTCCTGCTCTTTTCGCAAACTTTAAAATATCCACACTTACAATATCACAAGTGTTATAATATACCACATCAAAATGATTTTCTTTAAAAAAACTATGCCAAAAAGCTACGTATTTTATGTAATTATGTCTATTCTTAGGCTTAATCCATTTTTTATCTTCTATACACATTTCTGGCCAATCATTTACAACTTCAAACTCTTTTGAATGTAAATGTTCACACAGATTTATAATGTACGATTCAACCCCACCTTTGTTATTACTCAATCCAACCATAAATATGCGAATTTTACTCATTTCTATGAAAAAACCCTTTCCCAAAAATACGATGAATTGGCTTCATCAGTTTACTTCTAATTATTGTTTTTTTATCCAACCAACTTTTTCCATACCAATGTATAGAATATGTATTCTCTGTCACAGTTAATATTCCTACTGGATCATCATATGGATTAAAATAATCCATTGGATAAATCACTGCTGAACCAATCTGTTGCTTAGCTCCATTTTGCTCTAGTCCCGCTTTCCTTAATGCTTCCGTATTAAGTATCGGGCAACCTTTCATTCCATGTTTCCCATCTAATAACACGTCATATTCCTTCAACATTTGAGCAACTATCGGATGATTTGCTTCCGCACCAAATCCTTCTCCTGTATTAACATACTTTGGTGTTTCAAAACCAAAAAATGCCCCAGCATCTAAAAGATCATCAAAAGAACGTATTACCTCTACATCTGTATCAAAGTATATTCCTCCATATTTCTGAATAATCTTTAGTCGAAGATAATCAGTTAAAAACGCATATTTTTTCTCTTTGTAACACATTTCAGTATATGGACTCTGATTTACATTAAAATTTTCTTCGTTCCATTCGATTATTTCATAATCTGGGCAATATTTTTTCCAACTTGCAATACATTTCTTTGCTAATTTTGATTTTTCTCCATGCCCAAACCAACAATAATGTATTTTCTTTGGTATCATTTATCAATCTTCCTCTTTCTCTACGCAAAACGCAATATATCCTTGTGTTGCATTCTCTTTTTTGTGAATACTTGCCGGATTTCCTACTACTATAGAATGATCCGGCACATCAAAATTCACGAACGTATTTGGAGCTATCATTACATCATTACCCACATGGATATTTCCTACTATTGTAGAATTTATACCTACGTAAACTTTTTCTCCTATTATCGGACAGCCCTTTCGCTCTCCTCGATTTTCAGCTCCTATCGTACATCCTTTATGTAAATTTACATTTGCTCCAATTATTGCCCCCCCAGCGACAGTAATTTCAAATGCATGTCCCAAATAAAGACCTTCGCCTATCTTTGCTTTTGGCGAAATTTCCAGTCCATATTTTTTCGCTTTTCTATGCAAACGTATCTTATCAACTATATTTCCTTTTTCACTAACTTTGCGCCACAATTTCATATACTCAATTTGATGAGAAATTCTCATTGTTACAAATGATTTTATCCCATTCTTATACTTCTCTCCAGTCATACGATAATAATCTTTTTTCCATCTATCATTCATAAGATTACCCTCTTGCTTTATATTTTATATATACTGTAAGAAGTGCTCCAAACGGTATTGCTAATAATGTATACACTTTTTTCGGTGACTCTTTAATAAAATGACAATTATGACCAATTAAACTACTTGATACATAGTGCACACAATCTCGAAACATTCTCTTTCTTGACTCTGGATATTGCATACTAATTTTTCTCCAAAAAGCAAAACCTCTTGGATTTTTTAAATATTGCTTATACATTGTTCCCGATGATCCATCAGTTTGATATTCTACATTACAAAGTACCTCATTTAAAACAGCTAACTTATAATCATTATCAATCAACCGATATTTATAGGCTAATGCAACATACTTTTCCCCAGAAAATACCGGATAAGGCGGATACCTATTAATAACATCTGTACGATATACTAATTTTTTATCTCCTTTTCCGCCTTTAGCATAATATTCTACCAAAGTTGTTTCCCGCATATCTTCCGGAAACTTACTTCCTATAATTTCCCCGGTATTCATATCTGCATCTAATCCAATAATTCCTGCATATCCAAAGTCTTTTACTGCTTCCCATTTATTTAGGATTTTCTGAACAGCCTCCTCTGCCAAGCAATCATCAGAATCAATGCATACATTCAATTCCGTATCTATATTTTCATAAGCTATATTATGTGCTGTATGCATTCCTCCATTTTCTTTATATATATATCGTATTTCAAAACCGCTTTCTTCATTTTTCCACTTTTCTACCAATTCTTTTGTATTATCTAAAGATCCATCATCTACGATTAGCCAAACAAAATCTTTACACTTCTGTTTTACTAATGATTCATATGTCCGTCCTAATGTTTTTGCACGATTATACACCGGAGTAAAAATCGTTAATGTTGCCATAATTCAATCACCTATCCGTCTATCAATTTATTTAAATATTTATTATCAAGTTTCTTTATTATCATAAATAATATTAAACAAATAATAATTATTACTAATACCTTCGGAAAGATCATTTCCCATCCATATGTATCTAAATTTGTAAAACATTCCAAAATCGGATTAATAATATTATATAAAATGATTGCATGTGTAAGATATACCCATGTACTGAATTTTCGAAGCAGCTCGGAAGTTTTTCTGGATATATTTATGCTCCATTCTTTTGCAAATAAAAATATGAAAATAGCTTGCCCAATAAATGCAATTGATAGAGTGTTATTTTTGAAAAACTCACTGCTAAATATAATAGGTAAATTATATTCTATAATTCTTAAAATTGTAAAAAATACAATCCCCAATAATGCATTACTCTGTTTTATTTTAATTTCTTTTTTCGAAATCAAATAACCCATTCCCATAAATGGAATTCCATACATAATAAAATTAAACTCAAAAGAATAGACTGTATAAACAGCTTTGAAAAACCATGAAAAAATAGTAATCGTTCCAAGTACTCCTTGAAAACATGAATACATAATCATCAATGCTAATCCAACAATGATACCTAGTATAATCAAATTGTCAGATCTTCTTTTCTCACAGTAATACAAAAATCCAGCACTCCATATCATTGCCACTAGATACCAATATGGTCCTGGTCCAATAACAAAAACTCGTCTAAAATAGACTAATAAAAATTCCCATATTTCCAAATGTTGTTTAGCATATGTTACTATTGTTACCGGAGCATATATTATAACCGCCCACACAATGAATAAAAAAATCAAATGTTTTTCATAGCGTAAAAAATATTTCTTTTTGTCGTCACTTTTTTTCAAACCTTTGTAAAAAAAGAAACCAGAAGTAATAAAAAAGAAAGGAACTGCAAATCTAGTAAAAACAAATTTTACTTCACACGGATACCATGCTGTTGTTTCAATCGTATGTAATAGTACAATACATATTGCAGATATCAACTTTACTATATCAATTCCATTATAAATTTTCTTTTGTTTCATACATTATTCTCCAACCAACGAACGTACATTTCTTGCAACTTACGTACATTTTTTCTAATATCAAATCCTGCCTCACATATCTCTAAGTACATTTCTTTTCTTTCACAGGTAGTTTCCAATACAACACTAGCCCATTTTTTCTTATCAGAATTTAATGAAACTTGCTGTACAAGATTGGTAATCGCACATTCAATCGGTACTTTGTCAGAAATAATACACGGCAAACCAGCCGCCTGAGCCTCAATCAACGTCAAAGGTAGTCCCTCATATAATGATGGAAATAAAAAAACATCCATTGCTTGCATAAGATCTGTAATATCCGCTCTTACTCCAGTAAAAATCACAGCCTCTTCCAAACCATATTTTTTAACCTTTTCTTGTATCTGATTATATAATTCCCCATTTCCTACTAATAATAATTTTGTATTCTTATTTTCTTCATGTATACATTGAAATATATCAATAAGAAATGAATGATTCTTAGGCTCACTAAATCTTCCCACATGTCCTATAACTTTTGTATCTCCCGATATTTGAAGTTGTTGTCGCATCTTCTCTCGAATTTTTAAATCATATTTGTATTTTTTTGCATCAATTGCATTATTCAATACCTGATACGGCTGTCCCTCAAACATCCAATCACCAGCCTCTTTTCCGCATGCTAATAATTGTGTAGCATACTTAGGAATCCAACGTTTGTACCACAATTTGATAAGATACTTTAAATTTTTGTCCTGACTTGATGAATGACTATGTGCAATTCTTACTGGGATATTACACTGTTTGGCTCTCTTTAATATTACTGAACTTAAACAATCCTGATGGACATGAATAATTTTATATTCTGGATGTTTCTTCAAAAATTCTAGTAATTCCTTTTTATAAGATACACTAAAAGGGTTCAATCTTGAAATATGATATATTTTTCCTCCTAACGAAAGGATCTCATCGTCATATTCATGTTTTTCAATTCGATGTGTTAAAAAATCAAATTGGAATTGACTTCGATCCAATGCTCGATAATAATTCATTAACATTGTTTCCAAGCCACCTCTGCCCATATAAGTTACTACATGTAATATTCTAATCATTTTTCTTTCCTTTTTTATTGTACGCACAACAAATTTTTTAATTTTTACTTTTGTTGAATAATTTACAAGTTACACATGTTCTAATCAAATTCTTCCATATGCAAAATGCATCATATAGTAATAATACATAATGTACATAATAATCATAACCACTTTTAATATCTTAGCTGTTCTTTCTTCAAAAATATTGTCTAATTCATATGGTAATAATACATAATTAAATAAGCTTGTATATATTGACAATCTTCCTATCATAACCCCACTGGTCATCATGCCAATCACACTTAACGCCATTGTAATGATAGACATGTTGACTGTAATATTAACTATCGTATCATTTTTGCTTTCTATATATCTTTTTCCTAATAATGATAATAAAGCAGGCAAAGAATAGACTAAAACACGAATAGGATTAGTTCCTGTTTGATTAACCATTTCCGAAATATTTGTAGCATATACTGTATCTTCCATCGCTACATTCAAAAAATTAGTAAACTGACTAGACGCAATCAAAGCCACTAAAGCAATCCCTAATGTAGCTATTGTTTTTTTATTCCAAGGCTTTCCTTGTACAATAAAAATAATAGGTAACATTATGATTGCAGTTTGATGTATAGTTGACGCTAATAATATAACTAATATACATCGTATATATTTTTTTTCAACAATCCATGGAATTGCAAAATATATAATACAAACTGCAAGAAATTGACGCATTCCATTCATCATCCAGCCCATGTACTCTCCGGACAATATAAACAATGCTATAGATAACACATAATTTTCAGAGTATTTTTGATAGAATTTTATCAAGCTCAACCCCTGAACTATTGCTATTATCAATAAAAAAGGTCTATACCCTTCTCCAAATATTTGTTTTATCACTCCAGAAAAGAAATAGAAGCCCCAATCTTTTTCAAGCCCCCCGAGATATGTCAATAACTGATGCATATTTTCTGGTAGTGATTTATATAGTGCAATATATGCATTCGTATCTGCATATCCAGTTCCATCCCGAAATCCGGCCCATATAATAATCGGCAAAAAAACAAACAATGCAAAACCCATTGAATATCTAACTACCTTTTTATCTTCTACAAATTCAATTTTTTTAAATTGAATTTGCGTAGAAAGGACTCCCATTACCCCCATCCATATTATAATTAATATTTCTTTACTCATTTCATCAACCCTACAATCAGTTTTAAAACCTCTTTCTTCACTTCATTTATACAATATGGTTTTACAGCTTCTTTATTATATTGCCCCATTTTCGTTCGTGTCTCCGAGTTCTTCAACAGAGTATTAATTCTATCTGCAAAACCTTCTGCATCTTCCGGTTTGCACATATATCCTGTTTTTCCTTCTTTCATTATATCTTCTAATCCTCTGATTTTAGAAGTAACCAATGGTAAACCACAATACATAGCTTCCAACGATGATACTGGAAGTCCCTCTCTGTATGAAGGCATTACATAAATATCTGATTGAATACAAATATCTACAACATCTTTTCTATATCCAAGAAAATGTACATATTTCTCTATTCCCAACTGAATCGCTAAATCCCTCAGTTCCTTTTCCTGGTCTCCTTTTCCGCATAAGATATAATGAAGTTGCTTATTATTAATTTTCTTTATTGCCTGAATAATTACTTTCTGATTTTTATTCTTATTTAGTTCTCCAATAGACAACACCAGTATCTCATTTTCTGATAATTTCAATTCTTGCCTAATGTTAGTAGATGTTTTACTAATTGTTAAACGCTCAGTATTAATCCCTACTCCATGAATGTATCTTACTTCTTGGACATTAAATTTTCTTGCTCTTTGATAATCCTCACAATTTACCGTACAAATCATGTCACATTTTGATGCCATTATTTTTTCAATAGGATAATAGATTAACCAGTTTAACAATGGAGCACCTTTATAGAAGTGGAAACCATGTACCACATATAATACTTTTGTTCCTTTCTTTCTAGCCTTTTGAGCAGCCAGTCTTGTTACTACACCCATTACTGGTTCATTTGTCCAGATAACATCATAATGGTTTTCACAAATAATTTTTTTCATGTCACGATATCCATTCATATTATCCACACACACCGGACTTCGATGCAAACGCACCGTATAAATTTCTTTTGTAGAAGCTTTCAGTTTTTCTTTTACCTCTTGCATACGTCCACCTACATTAGAACACGCAATACTAACTTCATATCCGTTTTCAGCTAAATTTATTATATGTGGCACTAGAAATTGAATCATCATCAAATCTGTAGATGTTACAAGAATTTTCTTACTCATTTATTATCTCCTGAATCTTTTCAGCTATAGATTTTGCATCCATTCCATACTGTGTCCTTAAATACTTCTGATTTCCCACTTTCACCGAATATTCGTCATTCAATCCAATTCTAAGAAGAAATGCTTTTTTCTCACGCATTTCTGCCATTACTTCTGCAACAGCCGAACCAAATCCTCCCACGATATTATGTTCTTCACATGTCACAATCAAATCAAATTCTTTTGCACACTTTTGAATTACATTCACATCAAGTGGCTTTACTGTTGGAAATGTATAAACTGCCGGACTATATCCCTTTTGTTGCAAAATATCATAAGACTCTTGAACTTCTTCAAATATAGCACCTGTAGAAAAAATTACTACTTTTTTTCCTTCTTTCACTTTAATTGCTTTTCCAATTTGAAAATCATCAATTTTATCGTGAATTCGTTTTTCACCTCCTCGCCCCAGTCTCAAATAAGCAGTTCCTGAATAAGCAGCTAATGCTTTTGTGCACTCTTCTGCCTCTACTAAATCTGCAGGTGCCATTACAACTACATCCGGTAATGACCTCATAATAGCAATATCTTCTGTTGCATGATGGCTCATTCCTAAAGAGCCATATACAAATCCCCCGCCTACACAAACTATTTTTACATTCGCATGATGATAAGCACAGTCATTTCTAATCTGTTCTAAACATCTCAACGTTGGAAAATTTCCAATAGAATAGGTAAACACATTTTTACCTTCTAACGCCATTCCTGCCGCTACACTAGTCATATTTTGTTCTGCAATTCCCGCATTAGTAAATTGGTCTGGCACAGTTTCATAATATGGTTTTAATACTCCAAACCCTAAGTCACCTGTAATTAATTCGATTTTTTTATCAGCTTTTGCTAATTGGACTAATGTTCTTACAAACGTATCTCTCATTATTTTTTCTCCTTATATCCGATGTTCTCGTTCTCCACTTCCTGCTGGTGCCTCAACACGTCTCATCTTCTCCTGATAAGAAGGTTTCCAAGTTGCTGTAAATGTATGATCATTATTAATATCATCCTGCTCTGTCGGCATTACCGGATTTTGAATACCTTTTGGGGTGTACACGTCCTCTACTCCCTCCGGTTTATGTTCATGTAATTCATTTACTGCACAATCATATTCCCAACCATCATGTGGAAATCTGTAGTGCCACAGAATATCATTACGCATAAAAGACACGCCGTATCCTTTTATTGTGTTTGCAATAATCACAGTTGGTTTATGTGGCTCCTTTTCACGAATGATTTCTGCCTTTTCAAAAGCACTCTTTAATTCTTCATGCGAATTACCGTTTATTTCAATTACATTCCAACCAAATGCTTTCCATTTTGCTGCAAAATCTTCAATTTCAATTGTATTTTCCTGAAAATCCATGCTCTGCATATGATTGTGATCTACAATTGCAATTAAGTTATTTAAACGAAAATGATTGGCAAACAGTACAGCTTCCCACACAGAACCTTCATCACATTCTCCATCTCCTAATACAACGAATACTCTTTCTTTTTTTCCATCCTTTTTTATTGCGTATGCCATACCTGCACCGGCTGATAATCCATGTCCCAAAGAACCTGTTGAAAAATCAACTCCTGGAAGATGATGCGATACGTGTCCTGATAAACGACTTCCATTCGCATAATGTGTTTTTAACTCTTCTACATCAAAAAAGCCACATTCTGCCAATGCTGCATATATCGCTGCTCCCGCATGTCCCTTGCTTAAAATAAAACGATCTCTTTTCTCTGATTTTGTGTTCTGAGGATCATACTTTAATACATCAGCATATAATACAGCAATAATATCCGCAACTGACATAATTGCACCTATATGACTTCCTCCCGATAAATGTGTCATTTCTATTCCATGTCTTCTAATTTTCCATGCTAATTGCTCACTTGTTTGATTTTTCATATCATTTTTCTCCTATTATTAGCTTAACTATTTTACACTGCAATTTCGGTGTTCTTTCATATATTTCAATAATACATACAGGTCCCAATATTCCGGCTAAAAACATTATCATCGTCTCTAAATACCATATTACCCCCATACGGTCACAAAACAGCATAAAAACCGATTGAAACAGCCAAGAATATATATATATTGTGAAGTTATGATTACTAATCCATGTAGCTAATTTACTTTTTCTAATCAGGAACGCCACTTCCCAACAAGCCCCTATCCAACATACTGCCTCAAACATTTTTACACATCGACTATTATACTCACAATAGTTCATCAATACATTTGCTATCATTAATGTCAAAAGCATTATTAATATTCTAAAAAACACTTTCTCATTTCTTTGCTCTAAATGAAAATAACAGAAAATCATACCCATAACGAAATAAATTACCATGTTATGAATATCTTCCAATCCTAAAAGCATTGTATTTAACGGCAATAGCCAACCTAAACTTGCTATCAAGAGACTAATAATTAATCTTTTTTTTGCTTCTTTTATCTTTAAGCAAATTACGCCAAACATAATATATATTTCGAGAAGAACTAAAATAAACCAAAAGTGTCCCCATATATTCATTCTAGGAAATACTAAGGATCTTACCATTGCTGTTCCAATACCCGCTAAGCTCCCATTCTCCACATAATACTTGGGAATTCCTCCAATCACTGTTAATATTATATATGGAGTTAATAACTTAATAGTCTTTTCTTTTATCCATTTTTTATAACCTATTTTAAATAATTTATTAGAATTCCAAAATAAAAAACCTGCAATAAAGAAAAATAAAGGCATATGAAAAGCGTAAATCACATCAATAATTTTAACCAATATTGTTCCCTGAAAATTTTCCCAATTGCTAGAATGTGAATGTCCGAGCACAACCAGAAATGTTCCAATAGCATATAAAATATCTACTTCATAATATCTTTTTTGGCTCACTTGGATACCTCTTCTAATTTTTGTATTTCTTCCTTGTTTAATTTCCAATCAACACCTTCTACATTTCCAATAATCTGACTCGGTCTCTTCGCACCACAAAGAGCTACCGATTGAGGTAAATAATCCAGTATATAACGTATTGCAACTGCTACTACAGACTTTCCATGCTCCTTAGCAATTTTCCTCATCTCGTCTACAATTTCCAAGTTTTTCAGCAATTTTTCCCCATGAAAATTCACATAAATATCTCTGCTTCTGCGATCATTTGCTTCAAAAGATACCGTTTTGTCATATTTACCTGTAAGAATTCCCTGGCCTAAGCTTCCCCAGGTCATAGGCGTCATTTTTAATTCTTTCGAAATTTTCAAAATATCTTTTTCATTTTTTCTACATGCAAGACTATATTCATCTTGAAATGATACAAATTTGCCAACCAATTCTTCTATTTCTACCATATCATTTTCATGAATATTAGAAAGTCCATAATATCGAATTTTCCCTTCTTTTTTCAGTCCTTCCAAAGTTTCCACAACTACTTTAAGAGGTGTTTTTCCATCTTGATAATGAATTTGATATAAATCGATATATTCTGTTCCTAATCGCTTCAAACTGGCATTACAGGCTTCTTTAATCCACTCCGGGCTATTATCGTATGAGGTTTTCCCATTTTGTACACGCACACCAAATTTTGAAGCAATAATCACTTCTTCGCGATGTCCTTTTAAAGCTTTTCCTAATGTGATTTCTGACTGTCCTAATCCATATGTGTCTGCCGTATCAAAAAAATTGATTCCATTTTCTAATGCCGTATGTACTGCCGCAACTAATTCTTGTTCTTGAGTGTCTCCCCACCCATAACCACCTAATGGACAACCACCCATGCATAATCTTGATACTTTTAAATCTGAATTTTTAAGATAAATATATTCCATTCCGTTTCCGTCTCCTATCTTATCGGTGTTCTTTTTTTACTAAAAAACCAAAAGCCTTATCAAAGACAGCTTTTAATGTTTTAAATAAAATATATACATCTGTTCCAAGCGAAACTTCATGTGCATATTTTATTCTCAATTTATTTTTTTTCTTCAAAACATATTTTTCATACATTTCATCTGCATTTTCGCCACCAACAATTTCATCTAAATTTATAAATTCAACCGAACTAAAATCGGTAATTCCTGGCCTTACACATAAAATGTCTTTCTCTTCTCCTTCGTATGCTTCTGTATATTTTACAAGTTCTGGTCTTGGTCCAATTAAACTCATTTTCCCTAAGAACACCTGACCCAATTGAGGTATTTCGTCAAGCTTTGTTTTTCGCAAAACCTCCCCAATTTTTGTTATTCTCGGATCATGCAATGCTGTAGTTCCACCTCCAATTTTGTCCGCATTTTTTACCATCGTTCTAAATTTGCATATTTTGAATGTCTGATTTTTATATCCTCCTCTTGGTGCTCTGTAAAAAACCGGGAATCCGTCTTCCAAAAAAATCGCTACTGCTAAGATAAAATAAAGTGGCCATAATATCACTAATACAATACCGGTAATAATAATATCTAATCCTCTTTTTATATATTTATTATACAATCCTTCATACGCCTTTTTTGTTTGTCTCATCCGGTTCATCCTTCTTTATTCTTATATCAGTATCTTACTTTAGAATGTTGCCACTTTTATGCCTGTTTTTTTACATTCTTTCTTTTCTTCCAGAGGAGCAACTTCCTTATTCACTTCTTCTGGTTTTCTGAATGTTGGAACAACTTTCCTAAGTGTTTCTTTCGCAATCAGATCATCGCCTGTATCATAGGCATCTTTCAGCATTTCTAATTTTTGCTGAATCTCTTCCGCACTAAGTGGAGTATCTCGCTCTATAAAAATCATGCGGTTATCTGTCTTATCCAGTACTTCCGTTTTTACTAATAATTTCTCGAATAATTTTTCTCCTGGCCTAAGTCCAATTTCCTGTACGGTTATTCCCTGTACTCCAGGCAGGCGAATCATATTTTCTGCAAGATCAAGAATTTTAACAGGCTGCCCCATGTCTAATACAAACAACTCCCCATTATGTGCAAGTGCCCCACTCTGAAGAACTAACTGTGAAGCTTCAGGAATCGTCATAAAATATCGAATAATTCGTTTATCTGTTATAGTCACCGGACCATCATTTGCAATCTGTCTCTTAAACGACGGAATAACAGAGCCGGCACTCCCTAAAACATTGCCAAAACGAGTTGCACTGTATTTTACAGTTCCATGCGTACTTGCGCTCTGTACAATCATCTCACACATTCTCTTTGTCGCACCCATAACATTTGTTGGATTCACAGCTTTATCAGTTGAAACCATCATAAATCGTTCTGCATGATATTCTTCACAAAGTTCCACAAGATTCTTAGTTCCAAATACATTATTATAAATAGCTTCAATGCAGTTATGCTCCATCAGTGGCACATGCTTATGCGTAATAGAGCAGATTTCAATCTGTAGATCCAATCTATTTCCATACGCAATTTTAAGTTCCTGCTGTACATCATAAGCACCATTTTCATAAATGTCCAAAATAATTATCTTTTTAGGATTCATCTTTGCAAGCTGTCGGCAAAGTTCCGAACCAATAGAGCCACCGCCTCCGGTAATCAGTACTACCTTATCTTTGTAATATGCATTAGTTCTCTCATCAGCAACAACAATCGGTTTTCTAAATAATAATTCTTCAATATCAAACTCTCTTAGGTGTCGTTTTTCACCTGCTGCATACATAGTCGGATAATCATATACTTTTAATTTATATCCAGCCGCTTTATAGTAATCATATAATTTTTTCTTCTTTACTGTCTCCATCGACGGAATCGCAAAAATAATTTTAGAAATCGGGAGAAGCAGCTCAAGACATAAATATATTAAAAATGCAATTGAATCCGTAGCCAATAATCTAATATAACATTGAATCCCGCCATATCTCCATACTTGTCCATAAATATTTCCAATCAAGCGCGCACCAAACAAACACAGTGCAGAGAGAATACTTGTTGAAGTATTCCTGTAGTTGATAACTTATCCATTCCTCCATACAGCACCAACAATATTACTGCTACTAATGCATACACAATCAAATCATACACGACCAGCATCCATCTGATATTAGGCGTACTGCTCTGCTTTGTACGATTCACATTCATATTATTCTCACTCGCTCTATTCATTGTTTACCTTCACGAAAATCGGGTGGATTTCGTCCTTTCATAATTCTTTTTCAATTTTGTGTTTTACTTTTTTAAAGTGATTTAAACAAAACAGTTTCCTACTCTGTTTCAGTTTTCATTCTCAATACTCTCCTCAAGCGTTATAAAATTTTTCTCATTAATATAGGAAGTTTCTCTAACACGACAACTAGCCTGTGAATGTTCTTTTTGAAGAGCATCCGCAGGCTAGGTCAAATCTCCTTATCATAATTTTTCAGCTTATAGTGTGGGTCAAAATAAGCATCCAAGAAACCGTTCATATGTACATAATTTCCCGGCTTAACCGACACAACCATGCAGAAAAATCATCATAACCAGATTCGACTAAGCCAACGAACCCCCTGTAAAATCAAGGTTTTTCTTGGTTGTCCCTATTATACCGCTATCACCTTTAAATATATTGAAAATTTGCGGCAATTCATCTAAACTTGTTTTTCTCAGAAATTTGCCAACTTTAGTGATATATTGTTCCGGATTTTTTAACAAATGAGTAGGACAATCTTTCGGAGTATCAATTCTCATTGTTCTGAATTTAAGTATATTAAAATATTTTTTATCTTTTCCGATTCTCTTTTGCTTAAAGAAAATCGGGCCTTTACTTGTACATTTTATAACTACACAAATCGGTAAATAAACTATTGAGAGAAATACAATTGCCATAAAAGAGCATATAACATCTAAAATTCTCTTAATTATTCTATTGTAAATTGTTTTTTCTCTGTTCATAATTAATACCTCTTAATATATGCACACACTTACACACTATATTTTATTCATAATTATATCACATAAAGTTCAATATATCAACAAAATAGCTTATTTAAGATTAATATTACTAATAAATTGTCATTTTCCCTTAATATATGCATATTGACCAATATAAATTTGACTATTTTGCATTTTTTTACAAAATCATTGTTAATTTGCAAGAAAACCTACAATTAAATTTGATTATAGTACACAAAATTTTGGGTTCAGCTTTATTTGCAAAAACAGCAGCAATCCTTGCCCCTGAGAGAGTGAAAACAAATACCAACCAATCAGGAGTTCTGCAAATCATTGAGTGCTTTTAAAATATTTTAATATTTTTAGGGGTCATATCATCTACAATATTATTTTATATTATATTAAATTATTGCGATATAAAAATCTTATATAAATGCTATAAATCATAATCTATACCACTATCCGATCTCGGCAACCGCTTTATCATAGTTATCTAATAAAATATAATTATGTTTAAATATTTGCTTATCTCAATTTGCAATACATCTCTCGACCTAATAAACAAAACGCTTAGGCTGAATTGTACTTTCATCACCAATAATAGCTATTATATAGTTTCACAACAAAGTTTCTTTCAGCACTTTAATATAACATATTAGCTAAATTTTCGATATTTTTTCTCTAATTAATTGCAATATTCTATATCAATATGGTATAATTTTAAATACATACTACCTAATAAAAGCTGCAGCAGGTGATTAACTTGAACGAAAGCGAAAAACTTTTAAAAGCAAAATCATATCTTGACAAACTCGCCAACGGAATAAATCCAATAACCAATGAATTGGCGTCAGAAAACGATACTATAAATAATATACATATTTCAAGATGTTTTTTTATGTTTCCGATGTACTTAGAAATTTAATTGAAAATAACAACAATCCGCAAAAAAAGAAAAACAGTAAAATTCCCTTTTCTGTTACACCGCAGCAATTAGCAGATTATGTTTTTGATGATAACCCAATTACAGTTACCGAAATTACCAAAAAGCTTAACAGTTTGATTGATACCGAGGAAATGAAAGGAATTAAAACAACAAGCATAACTAATTGGCTTATAAAAATTAATATGCTTGAATATCTTGCCGACGAAAACGGTAAAAATCATAAAATCCCAACTGAAAACGGTATTCAACTCGGCATCACAACACAGGAACGCTTGGGTACGTACGGTTCATATAAAGTCGTTTTATATGACAGCAATGTCCAACAATTTATACTTGACAATATAGACACAATTGCGTATTACAACACTCAAAAGAAATCATATAATTTTAATACGGGGGGCAACATATGAAAAAAAGTACACTTGCCAACAATTTCATCTATTATCTTTTTTGCGGGTTCAGCGGTGCGGTAATAGCCTGTATAGTATGGCTATTTCTTAAATTAATGAGCCTTGGAATCAGCTTTATATGGGAAACTGTTCCGTCAAATATTAAATTTACATATTATCCTCTTGCAGTTTGTACAATTGGCGGAATACTTCTTGGAATATATCAAAAAATCTCAAAAGCAGTCCCCGACGAGCTTGACGAAGTAATGAAAAAAGTTAAGCGAGATAAATTTTATCCGTACAATAAAGTGCTGTTGCTTTGTATTTCCGCACTTATTCCACTGCTTTTCGGCGGCAGTATCGGACCGGAAGCAGGACTTACAGGAGTTATTGTCGGACTTTGTTACTGGGCAGGCAATCATATGAAGAATGCACAAAGTAAGATACCCGAACTTATGCAAACAGGTGTGAGCGCCACATTAACGGCTATTTTTTATGCACCGCTTTTTGGTCTTGCCGCAGCAAATGAAGAACAATTAGATACCCAAGACAAAGCAACCGATATACGCACAGGCAAATTAATTTCAAATATCGTAGCTGTGCTGTTTGCAACAGGAACAATATTTTTACTGAATCAAGCTTTCGGCGGCAGTATGGGATTACCGAGAATAGGCGAATACAACATTACAAATACTGAAAGACTATGGGGTATTCCTCTTGCACTTCTCGGCACTTTAGCTGGACTTTTATTTATAATATCAGAAAAACTGCTCAAAATTTTATTTGATAAAATTCAGAGCAGTTTAGGAATAATAATAAGCACCACACTCGGCGGAATTATTCTTGGAATTTTCGGTACATACCTTCCGCTTGTAATGTTTTCGGGTGAAGACAGCATTAACGAGATAAATAACGGTATCGGAGAATTTGCGCCGTGGATACTGATAATTTCAGGATTATTAAAACTTGTAATAACAAATGTTTGCATTAAATCAGGGTGGAAAGGCGGTCATTTCTTCCCCGTTATTTTCTGCGGAGTGAGTATCGGCTTTGGTGTAGCCCTACTTATGGGACTTGATACCGCATTTTGCGCAGCAGTAATTACCGCCGCACTTCTCGGTGTTACAATGCGAAAACCTCTTGCAGTAACCGTACTTCTCCTACTCTGCTTCGACACAAGAATCCTCCCATGGATTTTGCTTGCGGCTTTTTTTAGCAGTTTGGTGGTAGGAAAATTATTAAATAAAAATAAACATCAAAACAAATAAATAGCAAAAAGGAATCAAAACTTCAAAATTTTGATTCTTTTTTTATCCCTCATCACGGAAAAATGTGGGATAATCAAAAGTAAATATTGAAAAGAGCATAGAAAGCTCCAGAATTGTAGTTGACAAGACAAACAACGGAGGAGAGAAACCTATGCTCTTTTTTAGATGACATCAACGTCGAATGTTAAAGTAAAGGATTTCAAGGAACATATATAGGAATCAGCCCTAATAAAGATAAAAGCGTACTGTTTTTGGAGAGCGTAAGGTCAACGCAGACAGTCCGGTGCTCTTATTGCAGAGGCAGTGTATATATTTATGAAAACGGACAAGTCAAACTCAAAAATATTCCATTACAGAAAAATGACTGCATTCCTACCTTTCGGTTAGAATGCAGTCATTTTTTATTTGGGCTGTTCTTTTACAGCACCTTTAAAATTCAAATAATCACTATACTTTGGCAGAAATAAAATTACTTAGAAAGCAACTTCTTAATTCTTTCAACTGCCTCAATTGTGTTTTCTCTGTCACCGAATGAAGTAAGACGGAAGTAACCTGCGCCGTTCTTACCAAAGCCCTCACCCGGAGTACCTACTACATTAGCCTCGTTAAGAAGGAGGTCAAAGAATTCCCAGCTACCCATATCATTAGGGCACTTGAGCCAAATATACGGTGAATTCTTACCGCCTGTATAATAAATGCCGAGTTCATCCATAGCTGATGAGATAATTTTTGCATTATCCTGGTAGTAAGAAATATTCTCCTTAATCTGCTTCTGACCCTCTTCACTGAATACAGCGGCAGCTGCACACTGTACAGGCCATGAAACACCGTTAAACTTAGTTGCCTGACGGCGATACCAAGTATTGTAGATGTTGTGACCGTCACGCTCAAGCTCTCTCGGAATGATTGTGTAGCCACATCTTGTACCTGTAAAGCCTGCTGTCTTTGAAAGAGAGCACATCTCAATTGCGCACTTTCTTGCACCCTCAATTGCGAAAATTGAACGAGGGAGATCCTCTGTAATAAATGCCTCATATGCTGCATCATAGAGAATGATAGCGTCATTCTTGATTGCATAGTCAACCCACTGCTTTAACTCGTCAGCTGTATAGGCTGAACCTGTTGGGTTATTAGGTGAACAGAGATAGATGATGTCAGCCTTTACATTCTCATCAGGGAGAGCCGCAAAGTTATTCTCACGGTTTGAGTTAGCATAAACAATCTTTCTGCCAGCCATAATGTTTGAGTCAACATATACAGGGTAAACAGGGTCGGTAACGAGAACAACATTATCCTTGCCGAAAATGTCACCGATGTTGCCGCAGTCTGACTTTGCGCCATCGGACACAAAGATTTCGTTTGCATCTACTGTTACGCCAAAACCTGCATAATAGTTAGAAATAGCCTCTCTGAGGAATGCATAGCCCTCATAATCAGGATAGCCCTTAAAAGTATCCTTATGTGCAAGGTCTTCCGCACCTTTCTTCATAGCCTCAATTACAACAGGAGCAAGCGGAAGTGTTACATCGCCGATACCGAGCTTAATTACCTTCTTGTCAGGGTGTTCCTGCATATACTTATTTGTTCTTGATGCAACCTCTGCAAAAAGATAGTTTGGCACGAGGTTGTCAAAATTTCTGTTAATCTGCATTATTATCAATCCTTTTCTGATATATGGGCAAAAGGTTAGTGACAAATAATTGCCAAAACCAAGAAAATTCCAAAATCACTTATCAAGCGAAGCCTTAATAAACTCTCTGAAAAGCGGATGTGCTCTGTTAGGACGGGACTTAAATTCAGGGTGATACTGAACACCGATGTAGAACTTATTGGCAGGAATTTCAACTGCCTCAACAAGCATACCGTTAGGTGATGTACCTGTAATAATCATACCTGCCTTTTCAATTTCTTCTCTGTAATCATTATTAAATTCATAACGATGACGGTGGCGCTCCTGTACTTCAGGCTTACCGTAAGCTCTTTCCATAATTGAGCCTTTCTTGATAACGCAAGGATAAGCACCGAGGCGCATTGTGCCGCCCATATCTTCAATACCGAGCTGTTCGGGCATAAGGTCGATTACATTGTGCTTGCCCTCCGGAGCAAACTCACCGCTGTTTGCATCCTCATATCCGAGTACATGCTTAGCAAATTCAATAACTGCTGTCTGCATACCAAGGCAGATACCGAGGTACGGAATATCGTGCTCACGAGCATATTTAGCAGCCATTACCTTGCCCTCAACACCTCTGTTGCCAAAGCCGCCCGGAACTAGAATACCGTCAACATCGCCTAAAAGGTCATCTGCCGAATACTTTGTGATAAGCTCACAGTCAACCCACTTGATTTCAACATCAGCGGAATTTTCGTAACCTGCGTGACGAAGTGCCTCGGCTACTGAAAGGTATGCGTCGTGAAGTGCAACATATTTACCGCAAAGAGCAATTTTGCATTTCTTTGAACGGTTATTGATTCTTTCAAGCATTTCTTTCCACTCTGTAAGGTCAGGTGTTTTGTCTGTAGCTATGTTAAGTTCACGGCAAACTACATTTGAGAAGTTGCTCTCTTCAAGCATAAGCGGTGCCTGATAAAGAGTCGGAAGTGTAATGTTCTCAATTACACAGTCAGGCTTTACATTACAGAACAAAGCAATTTTCTTAAAGATACTCTCTTCAAGCGGTTCGTCACAACGAAGAACAATAATATCAGGGTTGATACCGAGTGAACGGAGTTCCTTAACCGAATGCTGTGTCGGCTTTGATTTATGCTCTTCACTGCCCTTAATGTACGGAACAAGTGTAACATGAATGAAAATACTGTTTTCTCTGCCGACTTCAAGCGAAACCTGACGAATTGACTCAAGGAAAGGCTGGCTTTCAATGTCGCCTACTGTACCGCCGATTTCTGTAATTACAATATCGGCGTCAGTCTTTTCACCTACATTGTAAATAAAAGACTTAATTTCATTTGTAATGTGTGGGATTACCTGTACTGTTTTGCCGAGGTAATCGCCGTGACGCTCTTTTTCAAGTACATTTGAATAAACCTTACCTGTTGTAAGATTTGAATACTTGTTGAGGTCTTCGTCAATAAAACGCTCATAGTGACCGAGGTCGAGGTCGGTTTCTGCGCCGTCCTCAGTTACATAAACCTCGCCGTGCTGATACGGGCTCATTGTACCCGGGTCAACATTGATGTACGGATCAAGTTTTTGAGCGACTACCTTAAGGCCTCTTGCCTTAAGGAGTCTGCCGAGAGAAGCTGCTGTAATACCCTTACCAAGACCGGATACTACGCCGCCAGTTACAAATATATATTTTTTAGCTTTTTTTTCAGTATGATTAGCCATAAATTATACCTCAATCTCTCCTTCAAATACTTTTTCGGCGTTACCTGTCATATATACGGTTTCGTCTGTGTAATTGATGACAAGGTCACCGCCCTTGAGCTTGATTTTAATATCGTCGCCCTTTTTGCAGAAGCCGTTTTCACAAGCCGCAACAGCTACCGCACAAGCGCCTGTACCGCAAGCCCATGTTTCGCCTGAACCTCTCTCCCATACTCTCATCTTGATTGTATGGTCGTCAAGAACTGTAACAAATTCTGTATTAACTCTCTCCGGGAAGAGTTTATCGTTTTCAAACATAGGACCAATCTTTTCAATGTCAAGATTGTCAATGTCATCCATAAATACAACGCAGTGTGGATTACCCATAGATACGCAGGTAATGTTATATTCCTTGTCGCCGATTGTAACAGGCTCGTTTACAATCTTGTCCTTATTCATTGCAACAGGGATTTCCTTTGGATCAAGAATTGCCTTGCCCATATCTACTCTAAGGCTTGTTACCTCACCGTTGGTTGTGTAAGCCTTAAGGCTCTTGATACCTGAAAGGGTTTCAATTGTGATTTCGTCTTTCTCCTTGTAATCAACCATACCGTGGTCATAGAGGAACTTACCCACGCAACGGATACCGTTACCGCACATCTTGCCCTCTGAACCGTCAAGGTTGTACATCTTCATCTTAGCGTCAGCAACCTTAGATGGGCAAACAAGAATAATACCATCGCCGCCGATACCGAAGTGTCTGTCTGAAAGTCTTACAGAGAGAGCCTCCGGATTGTTGATTTCCTGATCAAAAGTGCTGAAATAAATATAGTCATTACCGATGCCCTGCATCTTTGTAAATTTAAGCATTTCTTTTTCATCCCTCATATGGTTAATATCTATAAGCTCTGTACTGTGCTGTGAATAATGGCTCTTAAGGCAATCCGCAAGTGCGTTTGCGGTATCAAGAGCTGTAAGACAAGGAATGTTTCTCTCAACTGTCTTTCTGCGGATTTTAACAGAATCTCTTGATGGAATTCTGCCCTTTGCGGAAGTTGAAATTACATACTGAATCTTACCCGACTCAATAAGTGTGAGTGTGTTGTCTGTCTTGCACTCGTGAATCTTCTTTACGGCAACAGCGTCAATACCGTATTTCTTAAGTACGGCTGCTGTACCCTCTGTAGCATAAATCTTAAAGCCGAGGTCATAATACTTCTTGGCAATTTCGCCGATTTCTGCCTTATCGGAATTACGAACAGTAATAAATACACCGCCATTTTTCTTCATCTTGTAACCTGCACCGATAAGTCCCTTATAAAGAGCCTCTTCAAGAGTGCCTGCAACACCTAGAACTTCACCTGTTGACTTCATTTCAGGTCCGAGGTGGTTATCAACATTGATAAGTTTTTCAAAGCTGAATACCGGAACTTTTACTGCAATGTAAGGGCTCTTTCTGTAAAGACCTGTGCCGTAACCCATATCCTTGAGCTTTTCGCCGAGCATTGCTCTTGTAGCGAGGTCAACCATAGGTACGCCTGTAACCTTACTGATATAAGGAATTGTTCTTGATGAACGGGGATTTACCTCAATTACATAAAGCTCATCATTATAGATAAGGTACTGAATATTTACAAGACCCTTTGTCTGTAACTCAATAGCAAGGTTCTTAGAACTTTCAATGATTGTCTGTGTCATCTTGTCAGAAATATTCCAAGCAGGATATACAGCGATTGAGTCACCGGAATGGATACCGGCTCTCTCAATATGCTCCATAATACCCGGAATGAGAATATCCTCACCGTCACATATAGCGTCAACTTCAAGCTCTGTACCCTGTAAGTATTTATCAATAAGGATTGGGTTCTCTATATTCTGTGCAAGAATAATAGCCATATACTCCTTAACATCAGCCTCGTTAAATGCGATAATCATATTCTGACCGCCGAGTACATAAGACGGACGGAGAAGTACAGGATAGCCGATTGTTTCGGCAACCTCGAGAGCCTCATCGGTTGTCATAACCGTTACGCCTCTCGGACGCTTAATGTGGTATTTCTCAAGGAGTTCGTCAAAACGCTCTCTGTCCTCTGCCATATCAATGGCATCATATGAAGTACCGAGAATATTAACACCGCAGTCGCTCATATGCTTTGTAAGTTTGATAGCTGTCTGACCGCCGAATGCTACTACAACACCGTATGGCTTTTCTGTATTGATGATACCCATAACATCTTCTGTTGTAAGCGGCTCAAAGTAAAGTCTGTCGGCAGTGTCGAAGTCGGTAGATACGGTTTCAGGGTTGTTGTTTACGATAACAACATCATAGCCTGCCTTTTTAAGTGCCCATACGCAGTGAACCGACGCATAGTCAAATTCGATACCCTGACCGATTCTGATAGGGCCTGAACCGAATACGATTACTGTCTTTTTATCTGATTTATTATTTTTAATAAACTCTTCTGCCTCGTTTTCCTTATCAAAGGTTGAGTAGAAGTAAGGTGTCTGTGCCTCAAATTCAGCGGCGCAGGTATCAACCATTTTATATACAGGCAAAAGGTTCTTTTCGCATTTCTTACCTGTAATAGCCTCAATAGTTCTGTTGAGGAATCCCATTTTCTTTGCTCTGTAGTAGAGGTCATCTGTAAGCTCGCTGTTTTTAAGCTCATTCTCAACAGCAATGATATTCTTGAGTTTCTCCAAGAACCACTCGTCAATAAGTGTAACTTCGTGAATCTGCTCTACAGTAATGCCTCTCTTGAGTGCCTCATATACGCAGAAAATTCTCTTATCATCGCAAACGCTTAATCTGTCGTAAACAGACGCATTTGAAAGTTGAGCAAATTCCTTATCATCGAGTGTATCATGAGAAATCTCTGCACCTCTTACAGCCTTCATAATAGCCTGCTCAAATGTAGGAGCAATAGCCATAACCTCGCCTGTTGCTTTCATCTGAGTACCGAGTGTGCGGTTTGCATATACAAATTTATCGAACGGCCATTTTGGAAATTTAACTACAACATAGTCGAGAGCAGGCTCAAAGCAAGCGTATGTTGTACCCGTTACGGCATTCTTGATTTCATTAAGTGTGTAACCGATAGCAATTTTAGCCGCTACCTTTGCAATAGGATAACCTGTTGCCTTTGACGCAAGAGCCGATGAACGGGAAACTCTTGGGTTTACCTCGATTACGGCATAATCAAATGTTTCCGGATTAAGTGCGAACTGGCAGTTACAGCCACCCTCTACCTTTAAGGCAGAGATAATATCGAGCGCCGCACTTCTGAGCATCTGATACTCTTTATCTGCAAGAGTAACGGTAGGAGCAATAACGATACTGTCGCCTGTATGTACGCCGACAGGGTCAAAGTTCTCCATTGAGCAGACAGTAATAACATTGCCGTCGCTGTCACGCATTACCTCAAACTCTATTTCTTTCCAACCCGAAATACATTTCTCTACAAGAACCTGTGTAATCGGTGAAAGCTCAAGACCGTTTGAAGTAATCTCTCTTAATTCTTCCTCATCATTTACGATACCGCCGCCTGTACCGCCGAGTGTAAATGCAGGACGAATAATTACAGGGTAGCCGATTTCATCTGCAAATTTTACGGCAGACTCAACATCGTTTACAACGAGTGACGGAATAACAGGCTGTCCGATTTCAAGCATTGTGTCCTTGAACATCTGTCTGTCCTCTGCCTTGTCAATTGTTTCGGGATTAGCGCCGAGGAGTTGAACTCCGTATTTATCGAGGAAACCTTCCTTTGCAAGCTGCATAGAAAGTGTAAGACCTGTCTGACCGCCGAGTGTGGAAAGAAGGCTGTCGGGACGCTCTTTTTTAATAATTCTTTTAACTGTTTCAAGTGTAAGCGGCTCGATATAAATTTTATCAGCCATTGCATTATCTGTCATAATGGTAGCAGGGTTAGAGTTTACGAGAATAACCTCAAGTCCCTCTTCCTTAAGCGCACGGCAAGCCTGTGTGCCTGCGTAGTCAAATTCAGCAGCCTGACCGATTACAATCGGACCCGAACCGATTACCATAACTCTTTTAATGTTGCTTTTAAGTGGCATAAAATCATTCCTTATCCTTATTTAAAAAATCATATTCGTATATAAATTATGGATAGTTTTATTTGTTGTTTTTCATTAAATCAATGAAACGGTCAAACAAAAACGCTGTGTCGTGAGGGCCGCCGCAAGCCTCCGGGTGGAACTGAACAGAGAAGGCAGGCATATTTGTATACTTAACACCCTCACAAGTATCATCATTGCCGTTTACAAAACTCTCTACAGCATTTTCAGGCATACTGTCGCTTACAACAGCATAGCCGTGGTTCTGTGAAGTAATGTAAACTCTGCCTGTTTCAACCTCTTTTGCAGGTTGGTTAGCTCCTCTGTGGCCGTATTTAAGTTTTTCTGTCTTAGCGCCCTGGCTAAGTGCCAAAAGCTGATGTCCTAAGCAGATACCGAATGTAGGAATTTTATATTCGCAAAGCTTTTTAAGCTCGGCAATAATTGCAGTGTTGTCCGATGGATCTCCCGGACCGTTTGAAAGCATAATACCGTCAGGATTCATAGCTTTAATCTGCTCTGCTGTTGTATGAGCAGGTACTACCGTAACATTGCAGCCACGCTTAACAAGCTCTCTGCCTATGTTGTGCTTTGCACCGAAATCCATAAGAACAACATTGAGGTCGCCGTTTTCAGCTTTGAATTCTTCTTTTTCGCTGATTGTTGTGCTCTCTACAGCCTGTTCGATTTTATAAGCCTTAATCTCTGCAAGCTCTTCTTCGGTAACTTCGCCCGAATAAGCGATTTTGCAGTTAAGCACACCATACTCACGAACAATTCTTGTAAGCGCTCTGGTGTCGAGTCCGTAGATGCCCGGAATATCCGCCTCTTTTAAAAAGGTGTCAAGATCGCCCTCACAACGGAAGTTAGAGGGAGCTTGGCACCATTCTCTTACAATATAACCTCTAAGTGAGGGCACTTTGCTCTCGAAATCAGAGGGAATTACACCATAGTTACCGATTAAAGGGAAAGTCTGAATAACCACCTGACCGAAATAAGAAGGGTCGGTGAGTGTTTCAAGATAACCGGTCATAGCTGTAGTAAAAACCAATTCTCCCATAGTTTCTTTTTCTGCACCAAATGATTTGCCCTCAAAAACTGTTCCGTTTTCAAGTATCAAATACGCTTTACGGCTCATAAACACACATTCCTTTCAGAAATTTTGCATAATTAGTTTTCGTAAGTTTTAATAACCTGCATTGCAATCTGCATTTTGCTCATTCTCATATCCATCGCCTGTTTTTCAAGGTAGCGATGCGCTTCCTGTTCTGTCATATTAAGGCAGGTAATAAGCAGAAGCTTAGCTCTGTTTATTATCTTCATATCCTCCACAATATGGCGGAGCTTTTCATTTTCCTCGTTTACGGTCAACATTCTCATTCTGAAACATTCCGTAAACTGCAAATAGTGATGAAACAAATGCTTATTAATAGGTTTGGCTATTACAAGCACACCGTGCTCGGTCAAAGCATCGTTTACATCGTCTGCGTTTTTTTGAGGAACAATAATAACCACGCTTGAACGGGTTACTCTCGCAAAATACATGGAAAGCTCAATACCGCTTTCCTCTGCAAGAGGTGCATTAATACAGATAAGGTCAAACTCATCGTTCTCAACAAGTTTTTTTGCTGTTTTAGAATTATCAGCAATAGAAATCTGCGTAAAATACTCAATTTTAAGCAGCTGTGAAAGAGCCTCGGCACTTTGCACAGAGTGAGAAATAATTAAAGCTTTTTTCATAACCTTATCACCTCAGTCACTTATCTTCAACATCATATTTTACAAGATTTCGGAGTATTCTAATTTACATAAAGGAATTATAATATATTTTTTTATTAATTTCGACAATTACAATTCTTGTATCGCAAAATAGTTACATAAAAATTAAAAAATGATGAAAATTATAAAGTATTTACAAAAAGGCTGTTTCATTTGTGAAGATGAAACAGCCCCGTTGCTGTGAAATAAAATTTTAATCAAATTTGACAAAAGCAAAATCTTATTTTTCGCCTTTGCTCAAAAGCATTCTGTCATTTTCAAGTTTAGAACCGCTCGCCTTTTCAAACTTCTGCAAGAGGTCGTCAACGGTGAGTTTTTTCTTTTCTTCACCTGAAATATCAAGTATAACCTTTCCGTTGCCCATCATAATAAGGCGGTTACCGTGCACAATCGCATCATGCATATTATGTGTAACCATAAGGGCTGTAAGGTTATTTTCGGCAATAATCTTATCGCTCAGTTCAAGCACCTTTGCCGCAGTCTTAGGGTCAAGCGCCGCTGTATGCTCGTCAAGAAGCAAAAGTTTAGGCTTATTGATTGTAGCCATTAAAAGGGTGATTGCCTGACGCTGTCCGCCCGAAAGAAGACCTACCTTTGATGTCATTCTGTCCTCAAGACCGAGTTCAAACTGCTTTAAAAGTGTTCTGTATTCTTCTTTTTCGGATTTCTTAACGCCCCAGCTAAGACCTCTTTTCTTGCCTCTTCTTGCCGCAAGAGCAAGGTTTTCCAAAATTTCCATATCGGCAACAGTACCTGTCATAGGGTCTTGGAAAACTCTGCCGAGATACTTTGCCCTTTTATGCTCGGGAAGTCCCGTTACATCTACGCCGTCAATAAGAATCTGACCGCTGTCAACAGGCCATACACCGGCAACGGCATTAAGTGTAGTTGACTTACCCGCACCGTTGCCGCCGATTATTGTACAGAAATCGCCTTCGTTTAAGTGAAGTGTTACACCATCAAGTGCGACCTTCTCATTTATTGTGCCTTTATTAAAGGTTTTGTGAATATTAATAATATCAAGCATTTTCACTGCCTCCGTTTGCCTTGTTAGCCTTTAAATTCATTTTAGCTACCTTTTTAAAGGAGGTTTTACTCTTCTTTTGTAAATAAGGTACTGCAAGGAAGATTGCAACTATAATTGCTGTGAAGAGCTTTGTATCGTCTGTCGGCATCTTGAGCCAAAGAACAATACCCATTGCAATATAATAAAGAATACCGCCCACAATAACGAAGAGCATTTTTACAACAAAGTTCATACGCTTACGGAAGATAGCCTCGCCGAGGACTTCACCGATAATAACTGCGGCAAGACCGATTACGATAGCGCCTCTGCCCATATTGATGTCGGCAAAACCCTGGTACTGTGCAAAAAGTGAGCCTGCAAGAGCAACAAGACCGTTTGAAAGCGCAAGTGCAATTACTTTTGCGACATTGATATTAATGCCCTGTGCCTTACTCATAGCAGGGTTTGAACCTGTTGAACGGATTGTAGAGCCCTGTTCTGTTCCGAAATACCAATACATAGCCGCAATAACAATAGCCGCAATTCCGAGGGCGATGATAATTGATAAATTAATATCGCTTGCGGAAATTACAAGCGCATAGTTTCTGTAGCTGATAGGAAGATTTGACCTTCCCATAATGTTCAAGTTGATTGAATAAAGCGCAATCTGCGTAAGAATACCTGCAAGAATATCGGGAATACCGAGCAAAGTATGTAAAAGTCCCGTTATAAGACCTGCCGCAATGCCCGCAAGAATAGCAACTATAAGCGCTACCCATACAGAACAGCCGTTAATAAGCATAACAGCGGTAACCGCACCGCCTGTTGCAAAAGAACCGTCAACGCTAAGGTCGGCAAAATTCAAAAGTTTGTAGGTAATAAAAACACCAAGACCCATAAGTCCCCAGATAATACCCTGCGCAATATTACCCGGCAAAGCCGCAAGAAAGTTTGCAGGATTAAGAGAACCGAAGTATTCTGCTAAAAATTCCATAAAAACCACCAATACATAAAAGATTGGGGTGTCGCTTTCACGGCACCCCACCGTTTTTTAATTTATAAATTAAGGATTATTACTCCTCAATAGCCTCGTAATCGTCAGGAATTGTAATTCCGTAAGCATCGCAACGGCTCTTTACATATTTCTTGGTAACATTAGGAGCTGACTCAACTTTTAAAGAAGTTATATCGGCACCGTTTACAAGAATATCATAAGCCATCTCGCCTGTTTTCTGACCAAGTTCATAGTAGCTGATAGAAAGTGTTGCAACACCGCAGCCTTTACAAATACCCTCTTCACCTGCGATGATAGGAGTTTTTGCAGCTGTAGCCGTATTGTCGATAATACCTGTATTTGAAGCCGCTGTGTTATCTGTAGGAATGTAAAGAACATCGCTTTCGTCACAAGCTGTCTTTGCTACAGCCGCAACATCGTTTGAATCTGCAAATGAATATGTCTTTACAGTGTAGCCCGCACTCTCAAAGAAAGGTGTGATTGTATCGCTCTGATATTTTGAGTTAGCCTCTGCCGAGCAATAGAGAATACCGATTGTTTTAGCGTCAGGGAAAAGTTCCTTGAGCATATCAGCCTGCTTGTCAAGCGGAGCAAGGTCTGTTGTACCGGATACATTCATACCCGAAACGCCTGTCCACTCTGCCATATCAAGAGCTGTGCCGTAGTCTGTAATCGAAGTACCGAGAATAGGAATAGACGGTGTTGCCGTGTATGCAGCCTGAAGAGCCGCAGTACCGTTACCGAGAATAAGGTCATAATTTGAAGAAACAAACTGGTTACAGATTGTAGCGCAAGTAGCCGAATCGCCCTGTGCGTTCTGCTCGTCAAACTTAACCTTGTCCGCGCCGAGTTTTTCAGTAAGAGTGTCTTTAAAGCCCTTAGTTGCGGCGTCAAGAGCCTCATGCTGAACAAGCTGACAAATACCGATATTATATACTTTGTTTGCATCTGCCTGTGAAGGAGCAGCTGTTGAAGTTGTTGATGAAGTACCGCCTGTGCAGCCTGCGAGTGCAGCTGTTACTGTAAGCGCTGCTGTTGCGGTTGCCAAAATTCTTTTTGTCATTTTCATAAAAATTCGTCCTCCCGTTTTCACTTTAGTACTTAAACAAACATATGCTTTAAAGTTTTTATGCGTTAAAGTGAATATCATATATAGTATTATATACCTATTAAACGAATTTTGCAATAGCTAAAAGGTTAATTTATATGTTTTCGATAGTGATTTTATAAAGAATTTGTTTATTTTACCGCTACATTTTCATCACCAAGCTGATGTTTAAGCTCTTTTATCATAACATCATTAAGGCTCACCCACATATTTGCAGGGGCTTTTACCTTGCGTTTTGAATCGGTAAGATAAAAAATAATCGGTGTTCTGCCGTCGAAAATATCCGTAACTCTCTTTGCTCGACGGTACATATCCGTATTAAGGTCATCAATTCTCAAATAAAGTGCCTGCGGTACATAAGGCTTTTGATATGCGCTTTTATGTTCTGCCGCTGCCCTGTTTTGTTCGTAATTTGCCGCAGACATATTTTTACATTCCTCATTATTAAAGGCTTTTGCAATGCTGCCGCAAATTATTTTCGGTTCTTCGTTTTCTTTAAAATTCAATGTGCCTTTTATAATAACGGGTATGTTTTCATTTAAAAGAATAGTGCTTTTTTCATACACATTCGGAAAAACAACCGCTTCCATTATGCCGTACTTATCTTCTATATTTATAAAAGCCATAAGTTTGTTGCTTTTGGTAAGTTGAGTTTTCACTTTGGAAATAATACCTACAATCAGCACTTTCTTGCCGTCGGGATAGCGTCCTGTTTCGTCATTTATAATTTCGCCTATTCTGTCGGCTTTCATTCTCTCGGAATAAAGGCTGTAATTATCGGCAGGGTGGCCGCTTAGGTATATGCCTGCTATTTCCTTTTCCATTCTCAAAAGCTCATCAGTTGAAAATTCTTTCAAATCAGGCAGTTGGGGTTCTGATGTAGCCTTTGTACTGTCATCACCCATATCAAAAAACGAAAGCTGTCCGCCTTGATTCTTTTTAGCCTCATATTCAACATCGTCAAGCACGGTTTTGCTTATTGCAAGCAGTTGTCTGCGGTTAGCGCCAAGTCCGTCAAGTGCACCGCACTTTATAAGACTTTCTATAGCACGGCTGTTCATATTTTTGCCGCAAAGTCTTTTACAAAAATCGTAAAGGCTTGTATAAGGCTTTAATCTGCGCTCTTTAATTATCTGATCAATAAAAGCTCTGCCGAGATTTTTGATTGCAAGCAATCCGTAGCGTATATTATTACCGCTGACAGTAAAGCCGAGATCGCTTTCGTTTACGCTCGGAGGCAAAACTTTTATTCCGAGCCGCTGACATTCGCCTATATATGCTGCAAGTTTGTTTTGGTTATCAAGCACACTTGTGAGCAATGCCGCCATATACTCCTGCGGATAATGACATTTTAAATATGCGGTTTTGTATGAAATCATAGAATATGCTGCTGCGTGTGACTTATTGAAAGCGTAAGAAGCAAAACTTTCGATCTCATCATAAATTGAATTGGCGATTTTCTCGTCAATACCTCTGCGAATACAACCGTCAACAATTACTTTGCCGTTTTCATCTGTAATGCCGTGAAGAAAAATCTCTCTTTGCTTTGCCATTTCTGCGGCTTTCTTTTTACTCATGGCACGGCGAACAATATCCGCTCTGCCAAGACTGAAACCTGCAAGCACTCTTAAAATCTGCATTACCTGTTCCTGATAGACAATACAGCCGTAGGTAACCTCAAGTATAGGCTTTAATAACGGGTGCTTATAGGTAATGTGCGATGGATTGTGGCGGCAGTCGATATAACGGGGAATACTGTCCATAGGTCCGGGTCGATAAAGCGAAACCACGGCGATTAAATCCTCGATCGAATCGGGCTTTAGTCGCATAAGAACATTTTTCATACCCTGGCTTTCAAACTGAAACACACCCTCCGTATTGCCTTGAGAAATCATAGCAAAAACTTTTTCGTCTTTATCGTTTATATTATCGGGATTGTACTCGGGATGATTTTTTCGTATCTGTTTATCCGCATAGTCAATTACCGTAAGATTGCGAAGTCCGAGAAAGTCCATTTTGAGCAAACCGAGCTCCTCAAGTGTGGTCATGGTAAACTGTGTTACCACATTGTCATCATTTTTTGAAAGCGGAACATAATCAGATACGGGACGGTCGGTAATTACTACACCTGCGGCGTGCATTGTAGCGTGTCTTGGCATTCCCTCAATGCTCTTTGCAATATCAAGCAATTTCTTTGTCTGTTCGTCCTCTTCATAGCGATGTCTTAATTCGGGACTTGCCTTGAGTGCGGAATCTATAGTAACCTTTAATTCCATAGGTACAAGTTTGGCAACCGAGTCAACCGTGGCATACGGAATTGCAAGCACTCTGCCGACATCTCTTATAGCGCCTCTTGCCGCCATAGTACCGAATGATATAATCTGCGCAACTCTGTCCGTGCCGTATTTACGCACTACATAGTCAATTACTTCTCCTCGGCGCTCGGTACAGAAATCGACATCAAAGTCGGGCATACTTACACGCTCAGGGTTTAAAAATCTTTCAAAAAGAAGATTATACTTGATCGGATCTATTGCTGTAATTCCTATGCAATAGGCGCAAAGCGAACCTGCACCCGAACCTCTGCCGGGTCCGACGGGGATTTTTTCACTCTTTGCATACTGTACAAAATCATTTACGATAAGGTAATAATCGACAAAACCCATTTTTGAAACAGTTGCAAGTTCGTATTCAAGTCGGTCAATCAAAGACTTATCGGGATTTTCTCCGTAATGTCTGTAAAGACCCTCATAGCATTTTCGGCGAAAATACTCGTAATGATCTTCGTTATTCGGCACATCAAATCGTGGCAGTTTACGCACGCCGAACTCAAACTCAACATTACAGCGGTCGGCAATTTTCTGTGTATTATCATATGCCTGCGGCAGATTCGGAAAGAGCGAGCGCATTTCTTCCTCTGTTTTAAGGTAAAACTCGCTCGTTTTAAACTCCATTCTGTCCACATCATTTACCGTCTTATTGGTCTGGATACAAAGCAAAATACTGTGCGTAAAGCTGTCCTTTTTATCTATATAATGGCTGTCGTTTGTAACCACAAGTTCGGCGCCGATTTCTTCGGCAATGCGAATAAGCTGCGGATTAATTCGTTTTTGCTCCTCTATGCCGTGGTCCTGAAGTTCTATAAAAAAGTTATCCTTACCGAAAAGCGATTGATAAAAAAGAGCCTTCTGCTTTGCTCCGTCATAGTTTCCGTCAAGCAGATTCTGCGGAATTTCACCGGCAAGACAGGCAGAAAGGCAGATTAGACCCTTGTGATATTCTTTCAAAAGCTCATCGTCAATTCTCGGCTTTGAATAAAAGCCCTCGGTAAAACCTTTTGAAACAAGTTTAATTAAATTTTGATAGCCCTCGTTATTTTCGCAAAGCAGCACCATATGATAATACTTTTCATACGCCGAAGTTTTGTCAAAACGAGAGTGCGGCGCAACATAAACTTCACAGCCGATAACAGGCTTTATCCCCTGCTTTTTACAGGCTCGGTAAAAGTCAATGACGCCGTACATTACACCGTGGTCGGTAATGGCAAGAGCGGTTTGTCCCTTTTCCTTTGCCGATTCCACAAGTTTGTTTATCCTGCTTGCTCCGTCAAGCAAGCTGTATTCGGTATGATTATGAAGATGTGTAAAAGCCATAGTTATTCACCACATACCTTTGCGTTTATTTTACCGTCACTCAAAATAACAGTGAAATCGTCACCGTTTTTAAGCTGTTTTGATGAGGTAATGATTTTTTCGTCCTTTTCGGCGATTGCATAACCACGATTCAATACATTAAGCGGATTCAAACCGTCAAGTTTGCCCTTTGCGGCAATAAGTTTATTTTCTTTATTGGAAATATAAATATTCATAAACCGTGTCAGCTTTTCGCTCTTTGCCGAAAGCTGTTTTTCAAGCTGTTCCGCTTTGAGCTTCGGCGATGATGCAGACATTCTTCTCTGCTGATTTTCAAGTCTTAACTGCGCCGTTTTTATCTTTCTGTCAAGCATAGCGGATATATATTGCTTTTGCTTAAAATAGTAAGACATAAGCTCCTGCCTGTCGGGTACGGCAAGTTCTGCCGCGGCAGACGGAGTAGAGGCACGAACATCGGCGACAAAGTCACAGATAGTAAAATCTGTTTCGTGTCCCACACCAGAAATTATGGGAGTTTCGCAATTATAGACAGCATATGCAAGTTGTTCGTCATTAAACGCCCATAAGTCTTCGGCAGAACCACCGCCTCTGCCTATGATAACCACATCGGCAATCTTGCTTGCACTGAATTTATTTACGGCACGCACAAGCTGCTCGGGCGCACTTTCTCCCTGAACAAGCACAGGTGCGAGCACTATATCCGCACTCGGAAATCTTCGTCTGATAATATTCGTTATATCCTGAACCGCCGCACCCGTGGGAGAAGTTATGACGCCGATTGTTTTAGGAAATTTCGGCAGCGGCTTTTTATGCGCATTGTCAAACAGTCCTTTTTGAGCAAGGCTCTTTTTAAGCTGTTCAAAAGCAAGCGTAAGCGCACCCACACCGTCTGGCTGCATATCTTCAATATAAAGCTGATACCTGCCGCTCGGCTCATATACAGAAATTCTGCCACGACAAATTACTTTCATTCCGTTTTCAAGGCGGAACTTAAGTCGTCTTGCGTTGCCTGCAAACATAACGGCACTTATAACTGAATTGCTGTCTTTAAGCGAAAGGTAAATATGACCGCTGCGTTGGTGCACGGTAAGATTAGAGATTTCACCCGTTACAAGCACAAACTGCAAACTGCCGTCATTCTCGATAATTGACTTTATATAAAAATTTATTTGTGAAACAGAAAGCACTCTCGGCTTTTGAATCTGCGGTGAATACATCTCTTTACCTCCCGCTGATGAAGTATTTTAATATTTTTACACTTATAATCGTCTTAGATTTCCGTATATTTCTTATATGCCAAATACGCAATACCCGCTGCGTTATCGGCGGAATATTCGGGTTTTGCAAATGTAGCGCCGAATTTCTCGGTCAGAGCATTTCTTATAATGGAATTTGACATTACTCCGCCCGCAAAAATCACAGGCAAATTGCCGTATTGCCCGAGCAATTTTTCAGTCATTTTTTCAAGCGTAGCCTGAATAAAAGCAAGGCAAAAAGCAGCGATTTTTTCTTTGCTTTCGCCGTTATCAAGCATTTTTTTACACTGATTTTCAAGTCCGCTCAAACAGCAATCGGCGCCCTTGAGAGTAGGACGAACTTTGAATTTTTCTGTATTATTAAGTGCAAGCTGTTCAAGCTGCGGACCGCACGGAAATTTTAAACCGAGCATAAGCCCCACTCTGTCAACTGCCTGTCCGGCATTTAAGTCAAGTGTTTTTGCAGCCTCTTTAACGGCAAACGAGCTTGTACTGCCCTTTGCAAGCACCGCCTCCGTTGTGCCTCCGCTTATATGAAATGCTAAAAATTCTTTTTCAAACAAATCTTCTCTTGCGGCTGAAAACAGTGCTGCGGCAATATGCCCCTCCTGATGTGAAAATGTCAGGAGAGGCTTTTTTATTACTGCCGATATAATTCTTGCTGTGTTTTCTCCAACCGTAAAGCACGGCATATATGAGCCGTCAACCGGACGGGGGCGTGTTGATACGCCTAATGCAGACACACCCGACAAGTCAACTTCCTTTGCAATGTCCTCAACAAGAGTGTGAAGCTGTTGTGTGTGATGAAAAACCGCATCGCTCTGTCTTAAGCCAAGCTGTCCCTGTTTTACGGGCAAAAGCTGCTTTCGCTGCAGCATTTCGCCGTTTTCGCTGTTATATACCGCAACCGAAGTTGTGTAGTTAGAGGTATCTATACCAAGGAAAAGGCTCATTACTTTTCTCCGTTATCTCTTACAAATGAGCCTAATATTCCGTTGACAAATCCGCTCTCGTCAATAGTATACTTCTTTGCAAGTTCTACCGCCTCGTTGATTGCTACGCTTGCGGGAACATTGTCAAGATACTTGATTTCATACACTGCAAGTTCAAGGATTGCAAGCGACGGCTTTGAAATTCTTGAAAGAGTCCATCCTTTTTTTAGATAGCGTGAAATAATCTCGTCAAGTTCTTCTTTAGCCGATACAATACCCTCAACTTCTGCCTGTGCAAGTGCGCTTACTCCGCCCATAAAGAGTTCCGAGCTGTCCTGCACCATATTGTCGACAGATGTGTTTGTAAATGACTTTGAAAATAAAAGCATAAATACCTGCTCACGCTGTTCGGAGCGTGTAAGTTTAATCTGTACTGCTTCGTTTTCATTTCCTTCCGTTACTTCCTGAGAAGTTACATTTATCTCTTCAGACATATTATCCCAACTTTACAATAAATTATCAGGATAATTATATCACATAAAATTTTGATTGTAAACTATATTCACGCACCTACAACAGATATTGCGTCACTTGCAATTTCATAGTGCGTTGTTACGGCATCGTATATTGACAAAACGGTGTTTTCGTTAAGCTCGTTTTTCGGAACTATAACGGTTACACCCATATCGGTTATACAGCAAAGGCAATCGGAAAAGCCTTTCGCTTTCACAATGGTTTCTATGGTATCCTGCGTTGTAAAAAAGCTGATGATTCGCTCTACATTTTCTTGCGCCTCGGTAAGCTCCGTGTCTGAACTCGAGTCGGAATCGAGTATCTCCTCCGCATCGTCAATTACCTTGTCTTGCGTGTTCTGCCTTTTAGTGCGTTCGGATGCAAAGAAATCCTGCTGCTCTTTCGATAGTGCCATTGCAGTTGCCGCCTCGTCGGAGGTTGCTGTTTCCCCGACTGTTGCATTTACATATGACGCTGCCCCCAGCTCCTTTGCAGGTGAAGTGGTACGAGCCTGCGAAATCTGATAGTTTATGTAAACCGCCGTTGCCAGAGCAAGTACAAGTGATGTCATTACAATATGTTTCTTCTGAATTTTCATAATACCTCTACCTTCGTTCTGTTAATTTTGTAACACATACCTTTGCCGATGAAATATCCAGTGCCCTTGTTACCGCTTGTGTGACCGTTTGTGTTACGACGGGATCATCTCCGCCCTCGCACACAACAAGCACACCGCGGATAACAGGCTGAATTTCCTTTGTCTTGGTGGTACTGTCCTCAAGATATACATATTCGACCGAGTTTTCTATGGTAAGAAGCACCTTTGTTTCTCCGCAGCCGCTGATACTTGAAAGGATTTTTTGCAAATCGCTTTCAATCTCCGTGCTGTAGGTAGTAACCGAAAAACCCTCGGTTTCCGTTTTTTTATCGGTATTAATTCCCGAAATTGAAGAAATAAAAATAAGTGCTATTCCGATAATACCGATAATTACTATAATTTTTCTTGCTTTGTCACTTTCAAACAGCTTTTTTATTCCGTTTGTTTTTTCTTCCATAGCTTTGCACCCTTAAATAAAAGTTATTCTCGGATATGCTCCGAAGCTTTCAAAAACAATTGAGCCGATTTTATCTTTCCGGCTTTTATATTCATTACTCATATATATGCTGATGTCACCGATAATTATGCTGTTTGACTGCGATTTTGCAAGTACAATTTTACATTCGGATATTTTTATGTTGTTTTGAGCAAGCAGGTCGGTAAGGCTTTGTTCAAGATTTTGTTGTGCCTGTTTAATCACAACATTTGCGTAGGCTTCGTCGGAAGTGGAAACTTGATCTTCGCTGTAATCAACAGGTTCAGCATCAAAATCTATAGAAGAAATTGCCGAGGTTATCGGCGAAATAAGACAGCATACCATAAACGCACCGATTACAAGGGCAACGGTTTTTTTGGTAGTACCCTCGGGTACAAATGCCGACAGCAGACTGCAAATAAGAGCACCGGCACAAACTGTTATAACCGCAGAAATCATACCGCTCATATTCCGCCGCCTCCCATCAAAAGCACAAGTGCAGTTGAAATTATGTAAACCGACATAATGCACAATACAATTGCAAGCAAGGTTGAAAGCACGGTACCGACACCCTCAAGCAAATCTTTTACCTGATTTATGCCGAGTATCTCCGCAAGTAACTTTCCTGCCGATAAAGTAAATATCCACAAAAGGCTGTTAAGTATTATAGGCAGAAACACAAAAGCAATAGATACTATAACAAAAATTCCAAGTCCCGATTTAAGCAAGTTTACACTGCCCTGTACGGTTTTGTATGCATCTGAAAGCGCTGAGCCTACTATCGGAATAAATGAATTTAAAGTAAATCGCACAGCTCGTGTAGAAACATCGTCAACCGAGGTTGTTATCATCTGCTTAAAAGAAAGTACGGCTGTAAATACAGTCATAACAAACCCGAGTACCCATTTTACGGCTTTTGAAATTATTGAAGTTATACCCGTAAGTTTTGATTCCGAGCATACGCTTGCCGTTACTGATACACCGAGAAACATATTAAGAAAAGGAACTATTACCTTTGAGCTTAGTTGTCCCACTCCCTCTCCTGCGCCGATCATCATTGCGTAATATGACGCACCGCTTACGGCGTGTCCCGTGCTCGACATAATCATAACCATTACAGGCACAAATGCAAGCATAAAACTTGATGCTGTTTTTACTACCGTTGACATATCTGAAATTACTTCAATTACGGGGAGTGCAGCCGTACAGGTAGCACACAGTACGGCTGCTATGCCAAGTGAGGAGGAAAGTTCACTTGAAAGCGAATTTTTGTACGAAGATAAAAGCGAGCATATAAGCAAAAGTGCGGTAAGCGAGATTACCGCTTTTAACGGCCCTGCGCTGTTTTCACCCGCAAGTTTTACAATTTCATTCACAACTTCTCCGAACGAAATCTGCGAAAGCTCATTGCTGTCTATGCCGTTTATCCCTATATTTTCAAGGCTCTGCTTTACATCGTCAGACAGGCTGTCATATAAAGCAGAGGTATCGTAAATGCTGTTAATATCATTTGTTGTACTTTCGGTTTTGGCTGTTGTATCGGCTGCAAATACAGTAATCTGAGACAGAAAAACAACCGCAATCACAACTAAAAACACTGCTGCTTTTTTCAACATCAACACTCCTTCAGGAGTTTTCTACAAGTGACACCACTGTATTTAAAATTTCCGTATAAAGCGGAAGTGATGTTACCATAATCAATATTTTACCTGCAAGCGTAACATTTGTTGCTATTGCCTGCTGTCCCGACTCCTTACATACACTGACGGCAAGCTCTGTTACAATGCATATTCCTATTACCTTGAGCAATATTTTTATATACTCAATATTCATATCAGACGCTGCCGCAATTTTATTTACCGTCTGCAAAATCGTAGCCGCAAACGAAATTACGGCTGTAAGCAATATTACACCGCAGGCAATTGAAAGCATAAGCGAGATTTCACCGTTATGCTTTTTTATTGCTACGGCAGAAATTGCAGATACAATTGCGACAACGGCTATAGTAATAATATTCATACTTTATTCCTAAAAGCCGAATAACTGCTTTATCGTGTTAAACAAGGCGCTTATCTGCGTGACAATCAGAGTAAGCACAACTATAAGACCCGCAAGCGTCGTAAGCATTGCCTGTTCTTCTCTGCCGCTGCGTATGAGCACCTGACACAACACGGCTACAATTATACCGATTGCAGCTATTTTAAAAATCAGTTCAACATCCATAGCTATCCTTTCAGATTATAACAAGTGCGGCTGCCGTGCCGACAAAAAATCCCATAGTTTTGTAAAGCCGTGATTTTTGTTTTATTTCATTTTTACTGTCATCAAGATGAGCGTTCGCAAGCCCTTTGTAAAGCTCAATATGTTTGAGCTGTCCCTCTACATCGGTTATGCCGAGTTTTTCTCCGAATGAGCATAAAAGCTGTTTATCCTCGTGCTTTAAAGCGTAACCGTCGGAAATATCCGCTACCGCATTTTTCCATTTTTTAAAAAATGTACCGTCGTATTTTTCGTACGCACCGTATATTGCTTTTCCGAATCTGTCTTCGCTTTTGGAAAGAATAATCGAAAGTTCATCTGTACTGTAGCGAATATTTGTCGCAAGAGTATCGAGGAAAACCAAAAAGTCATTTATAAAATCTCTGCGTTTGTACAGCCGTTGGGCTTTTTTAAATCCCATAAGAGTTGTTGCGCTCACAAGCAAGATACAGCCGACAATTTTAATTACCAAATACATCACCGACTCTCATAATCTTGCTCACTCTGCCGGCAGACGCTCTGTTATCAAGGAAAACAAGGGTTTTAAAGCCGCCGCAGGAAACGAGTTTACGGATATTATCTTTTCTTCTAAGTTCGTCAACGCTTGAACAATGCAAGGTAGAAATAAAAGATACACCCGAATTCACGGAATATTCCACAGCGTCAATATCTCTCTGCGTACCGATTTCGTCGCAAACAATAATATCGGGCGACATACTGCGTATAGCCTGAATAATTCCGCTCGGCTTATCGTAAAGGTCAAACACATCACAAAGTCCGATGTCATTTTGCAGGATACCCGAGGAAGTGCCCGCAAGCTCTCCCCTTTCGTCAATCAAAGAAATTCTCTTGCCGTATTCGGTCGAGAGTATTCTTGCCATATCCCTTAAGAGCGTGGTTTTGCCCGTGCATGGCGCACCGCAAATAAGTACGCCGCCAAAGTCGGGATTAAGAGTGTCAATAACAGCTCTTGAACACTCTTTATGCTCTCTTGCAATTCTGATGTTAATTGACGAAATATCACGGATATTTATTACCTTGTCACCCTCACAAATTGCCGTACCGCAGATACCCGCTCTGTGACCGCCGTGCATTGAAACAAAGCCGTTTATAATTTCACTTTGTTTTGAATATACCGAGTAATTGCAAATGTTGTGAAAAGTATCCGTAAGGTCGCCACGGCTGACTGTGAGCATTGAGCCGTCAAGTATAGTGTTGGTAAGCCCGCCCTTTTCCGTAAGAAAATATGTAGTATCCGGGCAAACAACCGCTACAGGTCTGTTTACACGCAATCGTATTTCCTGCGCAGTATCGCTGAATTTTTGCGACAGCGGTAAAATTCTCTGATAAATATTCTGACTTAGCGAGCGTATGGCAAGTACAAACCTGCCCTCATTATTAAGACTTGTCATTTTTATCGTCCTTTCCTTGGCTTTGTTAATATGTATGCAGACAAGCACATAAAAAGAACAAGGTTTAAATATTTTTTTGAATGATAGATTGTAAGTAAAAACAAAAAAACTATCCTACTTATGTAAGATAGTCCTTTGTGTTATAGTCATATATTTTGCGGACAGTGCAGTCCCCGTGATAATAGCTATAGTTAATTTATTTTTAGGTTTAGCGCATTTCTTATTAAATTCATTCAGCAAGCATATTTAATAATTCTTCTTCAGAAATAATCGTAATACCGAGTTGCTGTGCTTTTGTCAGTTTACTTCCGGCGTCTTCGCCTGCAAGCACATAGTCGGTTTTTTTAGATACGGAAGAGCTTGTTTTTCCGCCGTTCTGCTCAATCAGTTTGCCTGCCTCACTTCTTTTCATAGTCGGCAGAGTACCTGTAAGAACAAAGGTTTTGCCCTCAAAAATTCCGCCCTTTTTCTTCTGTTCGGACGGTTTCATTTCAAGTCCGAGTTCTTTCAGTTCGTCAATCAGATTTTTTGTGCTTTCGGCAGAAAAATAATTCACTACGCTTTCCGCCATAATCAGGCCAAAGCCCTCTATTGCGGAAATATCCTCTGTTTTTGCATTCATAAGGTCATCAATATTCGCAAAATTTTCGCATAAAAGTTTTGCGGCTTTAAGACCTATATTTCTGATGCCGAGTGCAAAAACAAGGCGATATAATTCATTGTGTTTTGATTTTTCAATTGAATTAATAAGATTTTGCGCAGATTTTTCGGCTTTTCGGTCAAGGGCGGTTATGCTGTCAACCGTTAATCTGTAAAGGTCGGCAGGAGATTTTATCAGTCCCTCATTCACAAGCTGTTCAAGCACAGCAGGTCCGAGTCCGTCAATATCCATAGCATCTCTGCCTACAAAATGGATAAGGTGTCGCATAAGCTGGGCAGGGCAATCGGTGTTTGTACAGCGAATAGCAGCCTCGTTTTCGTCACGCACAACAGGAGTGTGACAGGACGGACAAAGTTTTGGAAACTCAAAAGGCACCGCATTTTCTCCGTGTTCTTTTACAGAAAGAACCTCCGGAATAATCTCTCCGGCTTTACGGATAATTACCGTATCACCTACGCAAATACCTTTTTCATCTATAAAATCTTTGTTATGGAGCGTTGCACGGCTTACTGTAGTACCTGCAAGAAATACAGGTTCAAAAATTCCGACAGGAGTAAGCACGCCTGTTCTGCCGACATTTATTTCAACTTCAAGCAATTTTGTCGCCTTTTCTTCGGGCGGATATTTATATGCCTCCGCCCATTTCGGATATTTTGCGGTACTGCCCAATAATTCTCTTGTTGCAAAATCATCAACCTTTACAACCGCACCGTCAATCGCATAATCAAATGTACCTCGCATATTTCCTATACGCTCAATTTCTTCAACAGCCTCTTGCATATCCTCGAAAATATTATAAAACGCAGTCGGAAATCCAAGCTCGGTAAGGTAATCCAAACCCTGATGATGACTTGTAATTTCAACGCCCTCGATTTGTTGGATATTAAATACAAAAATATCAAGTTTACGCTTTGCGGTAATCTTAGAATTTTTTTGCCTTAATGAGCCTGCGGCGGCATTTCTCGGATTTTTAAACGGCTTTTCTTCGTTATCTTCCTGCTCCTTGACAAGTTCGTTAAAGCTGTCAAAAGACATATAAACTTCGCCACGCACCTCTAAAAATGCAGGCGCATTTTCAATCTTTTTCGGGAGTGAGCGTATTGTCATAAGATTATCCGTAACATCTTCACCGACTGTTCCGTCACCTCTTGTCGAACCTCGAACAAATACACCGTTGCGATACTCGCAAGATACGGAAAGACCATCAAATTTTGGCTCAACAACATATTTTACATTCGGAGCAACCTCACGCACTCTTCTGTCAAAATCAAACAATTCCGAGTGAGAAAAGCTGTCGTGTAAACTTTCCATCGGCACTGTGTGAGCTACGGGAGAGAATTTTTCTCCACGCTCGCCACCTACTTTATTTGTCGGCGAAAGCGGTGACTTGAGTGTCGGAAAATCGTTTTCAAGGTTTTCAAGCTCACGCAAAAGCATATCATAATCGTAATCGGAAATTTCGGGATTATCGAGATTATAATAACGATTATTGTGATACTCAATCGTCTTTGTAAGCTCTTTTATTCTTTGTTCTGCCAAAATTATATCCATAAAATCATCCTTATTTAACATTCCATAAAACAAGCGGTGTTATATGCCAAAAATAAAGCAAAAATGAAAATTACTTGTTTACGGCCGAAGTGCCCTTTTCTTTCAAATATGTTGATTCAAGGTCTGCAAGGTGGAGCTTTACGGCAAGCGGATAACGCTCGTATGCAAGAGAAATTGAATTGCTGTTTTTATCACCAAACTCTCCCATATGCCAACGAATTGCCATTGCCTCATCAATCTTTAAGTGCATTTTGCGCTCAATAAGAAAAACCGATTTTTCGCCGTGACCGTACGGGAATTGGTCGTCAATTGCATAATAAGGCACTTTTTCCCATACGCCTGTCTGCTCGTTTTTTACATTTCTTGACGAAACCTTGTAAAACTGCGCCTTGCATAAATCGTGCAAAAGTCCGCAAATGGCAAAGCTCTCGATATTGTCGGTTTCCTCGTCATAGTGCTTTTCCATCATTGTATTAAACACGCTGACAGAGTGCATTACAAGTCCGCCCTCGCAGGCACAATGATATTTCGTACTTGCAGGAGCAGTAAAAAAGTCTGTGCGCTTGAGCCATTCAAGTAATTCTTCTGCACCGTTGCGTGTTATGTACTTTGTATAAATCTCAATAAATTCTTCTTTTGGAGTCATTTTTTATCGCTCCTTTTGCGGTTTATTATATAAAATAGAACAAAAGGGCATCCCTATAATGGAATGCCCTGTTTAATAACAAATTATTCAGCAACCTCTTCAGTAGCCTCAGCAGGAGCCTGCTCGTCCTCCGGAAGAAGTGCGCGCATTGAAAGGCTTACACGCTTCTTGTCAAAGTCAATAGCAGTAATCTTAGCTTCTACTGTTTCGCCAACTGAAAGTACATCAGCGGGCTTTTCAATTCTCTTGTTAGCAATCTGAGAAATGTGGATAAGACCGTCAATACCCGGGATGATGTTTGCAAAAGCACCGAATGATGTAAGACCAACGATTGTAGCCTTAACAACTGTGCCCACCGGATACTGGTTCTTGAGGATCTCCCATGGATTCTCGTCAGCGTTCTTAAAGCCGAGAGAAATCTTCTTTGTTTCCTCGTTGATGTCCTTTACATATACTTCTACAGTATCACCAACATTTACAACCTCACTTGGGTGCTTAATGTGTGTCCAAGAAAGCTCTGAAATGTGGATCATACCAAATACACCGCCAAGGTCAACAAATGCGCCGTAGCTTGTAAGTGACTTAACAACACCTGTGTACTTCTTACCGATTTCACAGTTCTTCCAGAACTCCTCACGCTGAGCAGCTCTCTGCTCCTTAAGTACGCTTCTGATTGAGCCGATAGCTCTCTTTCTTCTGCCACGCTGTGAAACCTCAATAAGTCTGAACTGTACTTCTTTACCTACGAGATCCTCAAGGCTCTCGTCACGAGTAGCAGTTGCCTGTGAAGCAGGAATAAATACTCTTACATCGTTGTAGATAACAATTACACCGCCCTTAACAGCCTCTGTAACCTTACCTGTAAGAACATCCTGTGACTCAACCTTAGACTCAAGAATTTCCCAGCCCTTAGCTGCGTCTACTCTGCGCTTAGAAAGCATAATTGTGCCTTCCTGATCATTTGTCTTCATAATAAGAAGCTCGATCTTGTCGCCAACCTTTACGATATCCTCCGGCTTAGCGTTAGGATCGTTAGAAAGCTCACTGGCAGGAATAAAGCCTGTCTGCTTTCTGCCGACATCAACCTGAACCTCGTTAGGCGCAATGCTGAGCACTGTACCCATTACCCTCTCATTTGTATTTAAGTTTTTGAGGGATTCCTCAAGCAATGCCTCAAAAGATTCTTCACCATTTGTTACACCGGATTTAATTTCACTCATTGTATCCAGTACCTCCTTTATTATCCTTGCCGGAGTAGATGCACCGGCAGTAACGCCAATTTTTTCAGCAACGCTGACTTGTAAAGCATCAAGCTCATCCGCTGTTTCAATAAGAACTGTGTTATCGCACTGCCTTTTGCATATATCAAAAAGCTTGCCCGTGTTTGAGCTGTGCCTGTCGCCTATTACTACCATAAAATCGGATTGAGCCGCAAGTAAGTCAGTTTCGGTCTGTCTAACTGACGTTGCATTACATATTGTATCAAATATTTTTGCATTTGTACATAGTTTTTTAATCTTTTTTACACACTTTTTCCATTCTTTTGTGTCAAATGTGGTCTGTGCGACAACAAAAACCTGTTTATTATTCTTTTTTAGAACAATATTGTAAATCTCGTCAATTTCTTCACTGTTTTTAAAGGTGTGACATTCGGTGCTGCAATGACCTATAATGCCCTCAACCTCGGGGTGAACGCTGTTGCCTGCGATTAAAACTATGCCGTCCTTATTGTCGGGATTTGCCACTATATTGTGTATCTTCTTAACAAAAGGACATGTTGCATCTTCATATTTTACACCATTTTCATCTAATTTGTCAATAACATATTTTGGAACACCGTGAGAACGGATAACAAGAGTAGCGTCTTTTTCTACCTCGTCAATATTATCAACCGCTTTACAGCCACGGCTTTCAAGTTCGTTTACGACTTCCATATTATGAATGATAGGTCCGAGAGTAGATACTTTTACATTCTTGTCAAGCAAACTGTTCACAATATTAATTGCTCTGTTTACGCCAAAGCAAAAGCCGGCAGATTTTGCAACGGTTATACTCATTTTCTGTCCTGCTCCCTCATCTTCTTGATTTCGTCCATAATCATATTTGTGGCATTTTTAAGCTGTCGTCTGTCGCCGTCGGGTGTAAGTCCGAGCTGCTGCGGAGTAAGCGGATCGCCGAAATGAATTACTCTCTTTGCAAAGCGGTGCTTCGGGTTACCCGTAATTGTGATGCACGCAGGAATAACAGGCACCTGCATTTGTTGAGCAACAAGTGCGCAGCCGCTTCTCGGACGCATAAATTCGCCTGTCTTTGTTCTGCCTCCCTCAATAAAGATAGTCATTACATTGCCCTCTTTTATGAGGTCTTCACCTGTTTTTATAGCTTTGCCGTCACCTGCGCCACGCTCAACGGGAAACGCACCGAGCGCACGGATCAATCCTCCAAAAAACTTGTTTTTAAAAAGTTCCTGTTTTGCCATAAAGAAAAGTCTGCGCCTTTGACCGAGTCCCAGAAGTACGGGGTCGGAAAACGACATATGATTGCTTGCAATTATATATGCTCCCTCATGCGGAATAGAGTTGTTATTTATAAATTTATATCTGTAAAACACTTTCATAATCGGACGGCAAACCGCCTGACCGACTCTGTAAAGCACCTTAGACTGTCCCATTAAACATTCTCCTTTATAACGGAAATTATTTTATCTACCGACTGTTCAAAATCAAGTTCTGTAGTATCTACAATCACACAGCCCTCGGCAGGTTTGAGCGGAGCGGTTTTGCGGTGAGAGTCATTGTAATCACGCTCGTTTACATCTTTAAGAACATCGTTGTAACTTACAGTCATTCCCTTTTCCAAAAGTTCTTTGTATCGCCTTTCGGCTCTTGCCTCGGGAGATGCGGTAAGAAAGATTTTTACTTTTGCATCGGGAAGAACAACCGTACCGATATCTCTGCCGTCCATAATCACATTATTTTTCTTTGCCATATCTCTCTGCAAATCAAGCAAATACGCTCTTACTTCGGGAATTGCGGAAATTTTTGACGCTGTCATAGATACTTCGGGAGTTCTGATAAGTGAAGAAACATCTTCGCCGTCAAGCAATACAATTTGCTCCATTTTATCGTTAAAAGCAAGCTCAACCTTAATTTCTTTAAGCATATCACTCACTTCTTTTGATTCGACAGGCTCAATATTTCTTCTCATGGCGCTAAGTCCGATTGTGCGGTAAAGTGCGCCTGTATCAACATATATATAGTCAAGAGCCTTTGCAACTCTTTTTGCTATAGTGGATTTACCTGCACCTGCAGGGCCGTCAAGTGCTATTGCAACAGACATTTTATTCTTCCTTTCTTAATAAGCGGCGCTTTCGCCTGCAAGATTACCTGTACTCCATGCTATCTGTAAGTTAAAGCCGCCCGTATAGGCATCGCAATCTATTACTTCGCCTGCAAAGTAAAGTCCTTTTACAAGTCGGCTTTCCATAGTTTTCGGATTAATTTCAGTGGTTTTTACGCCGCCCGAAGTAATAATTGCCTCTTCAATAGGACGAAAACCGCTGATTTCTACGGTAAAAGCCTTTAAAAGTTCGCAAAGAGTTCTGCGTTCTTCCTTAGTAACAGAATTGCATTTTTTATCAAAAGGTATACCCCAACGCTTTAAAACAGGTACAACAAGTTTTTTAGGCAACAGCTTAGTAAATGAATTAGAAACATCTTTATTATGATTTTCGTCAAAATCACGCTGTAAGCGTTTTTCAAGCTGCTCATGAGAAAGCGCAGGTTTTATGTCAATTACGGCATTGTATCTGCCGTCCGAAATATCACGGATATGTGAGCTTGCGGAGAGTACCGTAGGACCGCTCATACCGAAATGAGTAAACAGCATTTCTCCGAAATCATCGTAAACCGTTTTACCGCTCTGTGTATCAACAATCTTAAGACCCACATTTTTAAGTGCAAGGCCCTGCATTGATTTACAGTCGAGATTTTTGCTTTCGAGCGGAACAAGCGACGGTTTTAGCGGTACTATTGTATGTCCCGCCTGCTTTGCGAGAGTGTATCCGTCACCCGTAGAACCTGTGAGAGGATAGCTTTTACCGCCGCAGCATATAATCACACTGTCCGCATAATATGTTTTGTTCTTACACTTAACTCCGACTGCCTCACCGTTTTCAAGCAAAAGTTCTTCGGCGGTGTCTTCCACAATTTTACAGCCGCAGTTTTTTACATAGTTATACAGTGTATCAACCACATCAACAGCTTTGTCGGACTGCGGAAAAACCCTGTTGCCACGCTCTGTTTTAAGAGAAAGTCCAAGTCCCTCAAAGAACGCAACAGTGTCTTCGGGAGTTAATTTGTTGATTGCCGAATAAAGAAATTTTCCGTTTGTAGGAACATTTCTTATAAAAGTTTCAACATCGCAGTTATTGCAAACATTACATCTGCCTTTGCCCGTAATCATAATTTTTCTGCCGACACGCTTGTTTTTTTCTATTAATGTTACGCTTGCGCCGTACATTGCCGCTGCCGATGCAGCCATAAGACCCGCCGCACCTGCGCCGACCACAACTACCTTTTTACTTTCCATTCTTCTTTCCCGCTTCCGTCGTTTCTTCCTCGTCCTTCTCTCCGCTTGCGTAAACTCCCTCTCTGTTCCATACGGTTTCAAGTCTGCGGAAGTTTTCGGATACTTCGTCTTTCTTTTTAAGAACAGTCGCAACAATAAGCGCATTTATAAGGCTTAACGGGGCTACAAGCGAATCGACTATTGACGCCATATCACTTCTTGCAATAAGTACGGAGTCTGCCGATTTAACAAGCGGCGACACCATACTGTCGGTAATTGCTATAGCGTGCGCACCCTGCGAACGGGCATAGTTCATAGCGTCAACAGCCATTGTGCTGTATCGTGGGAATGAAATTCCTATCATAACATCTTTGTCGGTCATTCTGAAAATTCTCTCATATGTTGTTGTATGGCTTGTAGAGTCGATTACTCTTACATTATCGAAAATAAGTTCAAAATAGTAGCCGAGAAAACTTGCGATTGCGGCAGTTGAACGAACACCGAAAATATAGATTCTGTCGGCATTGCAGATTTTGTCTACAGCCCTTTCAAAATCCTCGTGCGAGGTTTCTTCAATGGTTCTGCGGATTTTATCAATATCCTGATTCAGCACGCTGTTTAAAACATCGTCATTGCCGATTCTGCTTGAAGTAACCTCAATTCGCTGAACAGAAGTAAGCTTATCCCTTATCATTTCCTGCATGGCTTTCTGCAGCTTTGGGTAGCCGTCATAACCAAGCTCTGTGGCAAATCTTACAACCGTACTTTCCGAAACGCCGACGGTTTCGCCGAGCTTTGAGGCAGTCATAAAAGCCGCTTTGTCATAATGCTCCTCTATATAAAGTGCAATTCGCTTTTGACCTTTTGAAAGCGAGTGCATACTCAAATCTATTCTTGTCAATAAATGAGTGATCATCAAATAACCTTCTTTTAAAAATTCTGTAATTATGAGCAACCTGCAAACGCAGGATTTTTCTTAATTTTACATACATATTTAATTGTATCACACAAGTTATTTTAATTCAACCGAAAAACAGGTTAATTTTTTATTTTTTGAAATAATGAATTATCGCACTGTTTTTCTTGCAAAAAACGAGCAAATATGCTAATATACTACTATGCTGAAATGTAATCGGGAGGACAGATTATGATTGCTATAATTGACTACGGCGCAGGAAATATTCAGAGCGTAAACAAGGCTTTGAAATATATCGGCTGTGACTGTGTTGTTACAAGAGATAAAGATATGATTTTAAAGGCAGACGGTGCCGTTTTGCCGGGCGTAGGCTCATTCGGAGATACAATGGACACCATGGAAAGCTACGGCATTAAAGAAACCGTACTTGATTTTATAAAGACAAAAAAGCATTTCTTAGGTATTTGCCTTGGATTGCAGTTACTTTTTCCCGAAAGCGAAGAAAGCCCTAATAAAAAAGGCTTATCTGTTTTTGACGGCAGCATAACAAAAATTCCTGCCGATACAGGCTTAAAGATACCGCATATAGGTTGGAACAGTCTTGATATTGTAAAAAAGGACGGCATTTTTAAAGGTATAGAAGACAATGCCTATGTATATTTTGTTCACTCATACTTTTTAACGGCAAAGAACCCTGAAATTGTTGCCGCAAGGACAAACTACGGAGTTCAAATTGATGCGGCAATCGAATGGGAAAATGTTTCCGCAACGCAATTCCACCCCGAAAAAAGCGGTGAAGTCGGATTAAAAATTCTTAAAAATTTTGCCGATATGGTAAACGGAAAGTAAGGAGAAAAGATATGTATGCAAAAAGAATTATCCCCTGCCTTGATGTAAAAAACGGCAGAGTTGTAAAAGGTATGAGCTTTGTTAATCTTGTAGATGCGGGCGACCCCGTGGAATGTGCAAAGCAATACGATAAAGAAGGCGCAGACGAGCTTGTATTTCTCGACATTACAGCTTCAAGCGATTCGAGAAATATTACAATTGATATGGTTGAAAAAGTAGCAAATTCAATTTTCATTCCGTTCACCGTAGGCGGCGGTATAAGAAGTGTTGACGATTTCAATTTACTTTTAAGAGCAGGCGCAGACAAAGTTTCCGTTAATTCCGCTGCCGTTCATCGACCTGAACTTATCAGCGAGGCGGCTTATAAATTCGGCAGTCAGTGCGTAGTTGCCGCCATTGACGCAAAGCGAAAAGAAAACGGTTGGGAAGTTTATGTGAACGGAGGAAGAGCTCCTGTAGGCCTTGATGCGGTTGAATGGGCTGTAAAATGTGAACAGCTCGGCGCAGGCGAAATTCTGCTTACAAGTATGGACGAGGACGGACAGAAAAAAGGCTATGACATCGCACTTACAAGAGCAATCTCGGAAAAAGTTTCAATTCCCGTAATCGCCAGCGGCGGCGCAGGCGCTCTTGAACATTTCTATGACGCATTCACAGAGGGCAAAGCAGACGCAGTGCTTGCCGCCTCTCTCTTCCATTTCGGCGAAATTCCGATTCCCGTATTAAAAAAATATCTTAACGAAAAAAATATTCCTGTAAGACTTTAACATCAAAGAGCAAACAGCCATCAGACTAAAATAAGTTTGATGGCTGTAATTTTTATACCAGATAATCTATAAATCTATAATACAAAAGCCGCTCTGAAGCGGCAATTGTAATAATAATTTTTACTTTTTAATTATGCGCTGTAACTGTCACGGTTATTCTTATCCGATGCAAGTTCTCGCTTTCTTTCGTCAAGCTGACTTTGCATTTTTTCAAGAATTTGAGGATTTTCCGTATTTGCGATTATCTCAGCAAAAAGGTCGGGAATATTCTCTTCTTTAAAACCTTTTTGAGAAAAAATCCGCTTTACGGAATAAGCGTACTTTGACATTGTAGGCTGAAAAGTGCGGGCATAATTCTTTGTCATCTGTTTTACACCCACAACCTCAATCATTTGCTTGTTAAGCAATGAATTGATTAAAAGGTTAATGTAACTTTTGCGCCATGTTCTGTTTACAGATTTGCTTACAATCTCAGAACTTGCCAGAGGCTCGCCCACCTCCCATAATAAATTCATAATCTCTTCTTCGCTTTTAGTCAGCATTGCCAATCATCCTTCCGTAATTTTCTTTATATATACCGCAAAATTCTTTAAGCCAAAGCCTTGTGCTGTGGCAATTATCAATTAAACATACCCAATAAATGCGAAAAAACGAAAAATATACAATTTATTTTTAATCTATTGTACTTTATTGCAGTAATTAAGTCAATATATATCTATCAATATTTTTAAAATTTTGAGCAAAAACACAGTTTTATGTCTAATTTATAACAATACTTGACATACACAAATTTCCACAATAAAATTATATGTGTATATTATTAAACATTATAATCATTATTATATATTTGTAATTTGGAGGCTGTTATGTCAGAATTTAAAACTAATGTAATGCGTATTCTCGAAAAAGCAAAAATAGATTATACAGCACACGAATATCCGCACGGAAAAGACGCTGTTGACGGCATAAGCGTTGCCAAACTTTTGGGACAAAATCCCGAATGTGTATTCAAAACGCTTGTCACAAAAGGCGTAAGCGGCAGCTACTTTGTATTTGTTGTTCCCGTTGCGGAGGAACTCGACCTTAAAAAAGCCGCAAAATCAGTTGGTGAAAAATCCGTTGAGATGATTCATGTAAAAGATATTTTAAAAGTAACAGGCTACATTCGAGGAGGCTGCTCACCTATCGGAATGAAAAAGCAGTACCCTACCGTTTTCCACGAAAGCTGCCTTAACAATCCGAACATTATTGTAAGTGCGGGAAAAATCGGTTATCAGATTGACCTTGACCCTCAAACTTTAATTGAATTCACAAAAGGAAAATGTGCTGACATTATTAAGTAGTTTGTACACAAAAACTTCACATAACATTTGTGTTACCTTTATTGACTAAGGATTTATATAATGCTAAAATTATAGCAAATATGATAACCTGTCATATCAGGAGGTAATAGGTATGATTAAAAAAACATTTTACAATCTTCCGTACGAAAAAAGAAAGCGTATTACCGACGCTGTCATAAAAGAATTTATGGAACGACCTAACGAAAAGGTTTCTATAAACAGAATTATAAAGACCGCTGAAATTTCCCGAGGCAGTTTTTATCAGTATTTTGACGACAAGGTAGATTTGATAGAAATTATCACTAAAACTATGTTTGACGAATCAAGCAACAAAGCCAAAGAAATTTTAAAACTTTCATGCGGCGACCTTTTTGTTATGTACATTAAAATGTTTGATTATTTCGACGATTACAGCAGTCAAAAGCAAACAATGAAAATTATGAGAAATATTGTTGACAGCTTTAAAGCAAATGATGACCTTGTAAGCGAATATCTTAAAAACCGTTTTAACATTGCGCTTTCAAACAACGAAATATATCTTATGGTTGACAGACAAAATCTGAAATTTCAGGATAACGAAAGCGTTAAATGCCTCATAGAAATTCTTACACAAGTGCTTAAAAATGCAATTTTCGATGTTTTTGTCGCAGGCAGTGACCGTGAAGAAGTGCGTGAACGCCTTATCAAAAAAATCGACATAATCAAACAAGGCGCAGTCAAGTGATATTAGGTAATAAATAATTTATTAAACAGTAATTTTATGGAAATAATCGAAATAATCAATGAAAGAGGAATGATATGCTGCCAAAACTAAGTGTAAAAAAGCCGATGACAATTTTTGTGGCGGTTATTGTGGTAATTGTATTGGGTATAGTGTCGGTATTTAAAATGACGCCTGACTTACTGCCTAATATGGATTTTCCGTATGCAATAATTCTTACAACCTATCCGGGACAAACTCCGGAAACAGTTGAATCGGTGGTAACAAAACCGCTTGAACAGTCACTCTCAACCATTGACGGCGTAAAAACCATCACCTCCACCTCATCTGACAACTATTCAATGTTGACACTTGAGTTTGAGGACGGTACAAATATGGACACCGCTACCGTTGATATGAGAGGCAATCTTGACACTATCAAAGATGCATGGCCTGACGGTGTAGGCAGTCCGTACCTTATGAAAATTAACCCTAATATGATGCCTGTAGCTATGGTTGCGGTTGATTACGACGGTTACGATACAGTGCAAATTTCCGACTATGTAAACAACGAACTGAAAAATCAGCTTGAGGGAATTGACGGTGTAGCCTCTGTATCTACAAAAGGTATTGTAACTCAAAAGGAAAATGTTATTATTTTGCAAACCAAGATTGACGCTCTCAACGCAAAAATCAATGACGCTCTCAATGACAAATTCGGCGATGCGGAAAAGAAAATTTCCGATGCAAAGAAAGAATTGCAGGACAATATTTCTAAAGCGGAGCAAGGCAGTGATACCATTGAGCAGTCAATAAACGACTTAAATTCTCAACAGGAAGAAGTTGCAAAACAGCTTGCTGACGCCCAAGGTAAGGCACAAAGCGGTTATACTGAAATTTTGAATGCAAAAATGCAGTTGCTTGACCAACAGCAGTCGCTTACTGCAACCAAGCAAACTTTGACAATTGCCTACCAAACATTAACACAGATAAAAGAAAAACTTGACAGTTTGCAGGACGAAAAAGCACAGCTTACACAACAGATAGAAACTTTTGAAAAAATATACAACGACTACAAAGATGCGCTTAGCAAACTTGCAAACCCCGATCTTACAGATGAGCAGCTTGCACAGGTAAGAGCAATCCTTACTAAAATAGATGAAGAACTTGATAAATACGGTTTTCCGAAAGAAGAGCTTGAAGAAAGACTTAATAATGCAAAAAATGCTCTTACAAATGTAGATAAAGCAATAACTCAAACAGTTGAGGCATTAAAAGGACTTGACACCACAGAGGAAAAACTTGATGATACAATAGCGGAAATTGCGGATAAAATATCTCAAGTAGACGGCGGTATTACACAAATTGCAGCCGCTGTAAAAGGTCTTGACAACAATACCGTATCTGTAAATCAGGCACTTTCAGAGATAGAAAAACAGCAATCTCTTGCGGCATATCAGCTTTCGGGCGGACTTTCTGCGCTAAACACAAAGCAAAGTGAAGTAAACAGTGCATTAACCCAGCTTAATTCCGCTCAAGAAGAATTAAAATCCGCAAGTGATGAACTCTCCGACCAAAAAGATAAAGCCAAAAAAGCCGCCGATATGACAAACACTGTTACAATAAGCAATGTTTCAAATATTCTTACGGCACAAAATTTCTCAATGCCTGCAGGATATGTAAGTGATGACGAAAATATTAAATATCTTGTGCGTGTCGGCGACAAAATAGACGGCAATAAAGAAATGCAGTCGCTTGCTCTTTTTGACACGGGAATTGACGGTATCGGCGTTGTAAAACTAAGCGATGTTGCAGATGTATTTATAGCTGACGATTCGGATGAGGTATTCACAAAGATTAACGGAAACTCCGGCGTTGTATTCAGTTTTTCAAAGCAGAGTGATGCCGCAACCGCTACTGTTTCCGAAAATATAGCCAAAAAGCTCAACTCTCTTACACAGGAAAACGAAGGTCTGCACTTTACCACCCTTATGGACCAGGGCGACTACATAGATATTATTATAAACAGCGTTTTACAGAATCTTCTTATGGGTGCTGTACTTGCAATTATAATTCTGTACCTTTTCTTAAGAGATATTAAACCAACCCTCATTGTTGCGCTTTCAATTCCTATCAGCGTTATTTTTGCACTTGTGCTGATGTATTTCAGCGGTGTTACTCTCAATATGATTTCGCTGTCGGGACTTGCAATCGGCGTAGGTATGCTTGTTGACAACTCGGTTGTAGTAATTGAAAATATATATCGACTGCGCAATTTGGGTGTGCCGCCTGTAAAAGCCGCTTTAAACGGCGCTAAGCAGGTAGCCGGCGCAATCGCATCTTCTACACTCACCACAATATGCGTGTTCTTCCCTATCGTATTTATTGAGGGACTTACCCGTCAGATATTTATGGATATGGCGCTTACTATCACCTATTCCCTGCTTGCAAGCCTTATTGTTGCCCTTACGCTTGTGCCTGCTATGGGTCAGCGTATGCTAAGAAAGGTTAAACCTGTTAAGCACGGAATGTTTGATAAAATGCTCGGCGGCTACGAAAAATCTATTCGTTTTGTATTAAAGCACAGAGCAATCGCACTTATCGCTGCAGTTGTACTTCTCTTTGGCAGTATGTTCGGTGCTGTGGCAAGAGGCTTCAGTTTTATGCCGAATATGGCAAGCACGGAGCTTTCCGTAACAGTCAGCCTTGACGACTCGGCTACTATGGACGATACCATTGATGCCGCACAAAGCCTGCTTGACACGCTTTCAAAATATGATGACTTTGAAACGGTCGGCGTTATGACAGGTTCAACAACAAGCCTTATGGGTCTTACAGGCTCTGTATCGTCTTCCGATGCAGACAAAGGTTCTGTTATGGCATATGCAGTATTCAAAGATGACAAAGTAAAGAACAGCGAAAGTATCAGCAAAGAAATTGAAGCAGAACTTCAAAGTATTGACGGAGATGTGGTTGTAAGCGGCAGTTCTTCTTCAAGCTCAATGTCAGCTATGCTCGGTGATGACGGTGTGTCAATCAAACTTTACGGTGACGACCTCAAAACTTTGCAGAATACCGCAAAAGATATGGCGGAAAAACTTGCTGCGGTTGACGGTATTGACGAAACCGATAACGGTATCGGCTCTACTTCGGGCGAAATCAAGGTAACTGTCGATAAAACAAAGGCTGCCAAAAAGTCACTTACGGTTGCACAGGTATATCAGCAGATTGCCGCCGCAATCACCTCGGAAACCACATCTTCTACCCTTACGAACAGCGGCAAAGACCTTGATGTGGTTGTAATCAAAGACGAAAACAGTGATGTTACAAAGAACAATATCAAGGATATTAAACTCACTTATACAGACAAAGAAGGCAACGAAAAGACCACAAAACTCTCCGAAGTTGCCGAGATTTCAGATTCCGAATCAATGAATTCAATCACAAGAAGTGACCAAAAGCGTTATATTAAAGTCAGCGGTACTTTAAAAGACGGTTATACAAACACCGATGTTTCAAACAAGGCAAAAGCTTTATTTGATGATTATAAACTTCCCGACGGCTGCAGTATTGAATACTCGGGTTCAAACGAGAGCACAATGGAAGCTGTAAATCAAATGCTGCTTATGATGCTTTTAGGCGTAATTCTTATTTACCTTATTATGGTTGCTCAATTCCAGAGCCTTAAGTCACCGTTTATCATTATGTTTACAATTCCTCTTGCATTTACAGGCGGATTCCTCGGATTGCTTATTACAGGTTTTGATGTCAGCGTTGTGGCATTGCTCGGTTTTGTAATGCTCTGCGGTATTATCGTAAACAACGGTATCGTACTTGTTGACTACATCAACAACCTAAGACTTGAGGGCAAAGAAAGACGAGAGGCAATTGTAGAGGCAGGCAAAACAAGAATGAGGCCTATCCTTATTACGGCAATCACAACCGTTCTCGGACTTTCAACAATGGCACTCGGTATAGGCACAGGTTCAGAGATTATGCAGCCTATCGCTATTGTATGTATCGGCGGTTTGCTGTACGCAACAATTATGACTCTTTATATTGTTCCTGTAATTTACGATATTTTAAGCAAAAAAGAGCTACGCAAGGTTAGCGAAAGCGACCTTGAGGAAATAGATATTTAATTGAGGAGAAATTATGATACTTACTACTACAGAAACAATTTCAGGCAAAAACCTTGCCACACTCGGTCTTGTGCAAGGCAACACAATTCAGTCTAAGCATATGTTCAGCGATATGGGACAGAGCTTTAAGACTATGGTTGGCGGCGAGCTTAAATCATACACTGAAATGATGAACAAGGCAAGAGATATTGCCACTCAGCGTATGATTGATATGGCTGCAAGAATGGGGGCAGACGCTATTGTATGCGTTCGTTACACATCAGCTTCTGTTATGCAACAGGCTGCCGAAGTGCTTGCTTACGGCACAGCAGTTAAATTTATTTAAAACTGTAAAACCATAACCAAAAAACCTGTACGGCAACTGCTGTACAGGTTTTTACTTTACGCTTTGCTATATTAAATTAAAAGAACTTAGCAATATCCTCAATAGCCTTACGCTTTGGCATTGCAGGCTCTGCATTGCTGTAGCCTACTCCGATTACGCTTACTACCGCCTCGGTTTCGGGAATATTCAAAACTTCCTTGATTTTTTCGTTATCTCTTATACCCATTACAAGAGTTGAAAGTCCAAGTTCTGTTGCCTTAAGCAAAAGATTCATACTCTGCAAACCGCAGTCGTAAAATCCCCAACCGTTGCCGAGTTCGTTTGTCGGTGTACCGTCCTTTTCATATCCGGAACGATTAAGCACAATTGCGGTAACAATAAGTGCGGGAGCGTCTGCAACATTTTTCTGATTGTAAGGCGACAATGCATTCTTAACATCTGCAAGTTTTTCGCCTGTTACCACATAGTAGCGTGATACCTGCGAGTTTTTCCATGACGGTGCAAGTTGAGCCGCCGCAATCATCTCTCTTAACTTTTCTGTTTCGACAGGTTTATTTATGTATTCTCTTACGCTTCTGCGAGTTTCCGTTACTTTTGATAATTCCATCATAATACCTCCGATTTCATTTTATAAGGTAATATTAGCACAAAATAAAATTTTTTACAATAAAATTAGCCTAATTTCTGCAATTTTTGCACTTTAAGCACTGTAAATGAAAAGTTTAACTTTTGGTATTATTTTTAATATTATACTAAAGTAAACTTTATCAATTTGAAAGGATGATTTTATGGCAAAAGTAAGCTGTGTTGATATTTCAGAATTTCAGCAAGGTATTAATTTTAACAAAATGAAAAACGACGGTATAAAAGCTGTAATTATAAGAGCAGGCTACGGCAGAGAATCAAGTCAGAAAGACAGTATGTTTGAAAGTCATTACAAAAACGCAAAAAGCGAAAATATGATGATTGGTGTGTACTGGTACAGTTACGCAGACAGCGTCAGCGATGCAGAAAAAGAGGCAAGGGCTTGCCTTGAATGCATTAATAACAAATCTCTTGATATGCCGATTTATTATGAT